>Ga0302325_10000745_pt1 | contig 87270 bp, 82 predicted proteins | sample Palsa_T0_2_FD_201948 | JGI IMG/M metagenome (GOLD analysis project Ga0302325, IMG submission 201948) | Peat permafrost microbial communities from Stordalen Mire near Abisko, Sweden - Palsa_T0_2 | ecosystem: Environmental > Terrestrial > Soil > Palsa > Peat permafrost | place: Sweden: Abisko...
CTCCATTCCGGCCTTTCGCTTAGCGCTCGATGACAGAGCGCCGAGCGTCAAGCTCAGCTCGGACGGAGGTGGGGCCACTTCAAGCGTCGACACCGGGGCCAAATGAAACGTCTACACCCAACAGGAGTTCGAACAACGATCTCCTACCGGCCAAAAGCGGGGATGGCGGGAAAGTCCTCGAAATCTCCGTGGCCCCTGATACGGAGGCTCTATGAGGAGCGATTTGGGGTTTGAGCCCCCCGGTCAGCGGGGAGTTCGGACTCGGGGCGGCCTGCTCGCAGATCCGCAGGAGCCGAAAGGGCGAGAGGCGAGACGCGAGACGCCGATGCGGCTGAACAGATACGAGCTAGACGTCGCTTGGGCCCGCATAAGGGCCGAGAACGCCGAGATTGACGAGCCGGTAGCGCATAGCTTCTTGGCTGACGCGGAATGTCTCGGCGAGCTCGGCGATTAGCTGTTCGGGTGCTATTTGACGACTCCGTGCGACCAGACGCTCGATCTCCCGGTTCATGAACTTGCGCGGCATGAGCAGTTCGGCTGCAAAAGCGTTCGCTTCGACCTCCTCGGCATCGGATGTTCCATCCCGCCAGTTCACGCGCACCAGCCGGTCAATGAACACGCCTTTGTGCAGGAGCAGATGGGCGCACTCGTGGGCAAGCGTGAATCTCTGACGGGTCGCTCCGTGAGTTGAGTTGACGCCGATCAATGTTTGACCCTCTCCGCGGTAGAGCATCCCCGAGACTTGGCCATCGAAGGCCTCGTAATGGATCTCCGCTCCCAGGTCCCTAGCGATCTTCTCGACGGGCACAGGAAGCTGCCTGACCCCCATGCCCTCCAAGAGGTCTGCCGCTTTCTTTTCTGCCGGCGATTGCTTCGTCATTTGTCGCTCACCTCCGTTAGCGGCTGGCGCTTGGTAAGGATCGCCGTCGCGAACGCGACGTCCTCCTCGTCGTCTGTGGCAGCTCGAAGCGTTTCGGCCTCGGCGGGGAGCAGCTCCTCGTTTGCCGCTTGGGTATCCGGGAGGAGATCCTCCGGGCCCTTGCCGACGGCTGATGCCAGCAGAAAGAGCTGATGAAGCGCGATGTGCTGCCGGCCTCGCTCGATGTTGGTAATCGAAGTTCGCTTCAGGCCTACGCGTTCCGCGACTTCGTCCTGCGTCAAGTCGGCGTCAAGTCGGGCTGTGCGTAGGAGCTGTCCGAACTGCTTGTAAAGACGATCCACGAGAGCAGTATGCCCCAGCCAGCAGCGGATGTCAATCTTGCTGACCGTTTCTCTCACTGACGTTCATGCGCAATTTTGCGATTGTCCTTGACATCGACTTCCCGACCCCGTACGCTGATGTTAGTGTCACTCACTCAAGGAGCATTCTATGTCAAGCATACCAACATCAGAGGCCGGGTCGGCCGAGGAGGCGCACCCCAAGAAGCCCATCACCATCTACGTGAACACCCGTCCCAAGGAGGAGACTGAGCGTGAGCTGACGTTCGACGAGGTTGTCGCGTTGGCCCAGCCTCTCCAGTCCGGGCCGAACATCGAAATCACGGTCGCCTACAGGAAGGCTGCCGGGACGAAGCACAAAGGCGATCTGACCGAGGGCGAGACGGTCAAGATCAAGAACGGGACGATCTTCGATGTCACAGCGACTGATAAGTCGTAGCCCAGACCTGACACAGCTGCGGGACGAGGGTTACGAGGTTGCAGTCACGGCCAACTACCTCGTCCTCAGCCACGTGCCGTACGTCACCGCAAACCGTGAGGTGGCGTACGGCACCCTGGTCTCCGAGCTTGAGCTGGCCGACGACGCGACCGTGAAACCGACCAATCATGTGGTCACGTTCTCGGGCGAGATCCCCTGCGACGCTGACGGCCAGCCCCTCGCGAAGATCATCAACTCAAGTGCCCAGCAGGTCCTCGCGGAGGGGCTTGAGGTCGAGCACACGTTCTCGAGCAAACCAAGCGAGGGATACGCCGACTACTTCCACAAGATGACGACGTACGTGAGCATGCTCTCCCGCTGGGCGCGGACCATTGACCCCGACGCGACCGCCATCACCAACCCTCTGATTGTCCCCGACGAGGAGGAGGATTCGGTCTTCATGTATGCCGACACCGCCTCGACGCGGGCGCGCATCAGTCTTGTCACAGACAAGCTCAAGATCGACCGCGTAGCGATCGTTGGAGTCGGCGGGACCGGCTCCTACATACTCGACCTCATTGCCAAGACCCCCGTCAGAGAGGTCCACCTCTTCGACGGCGACCGCTTCGTACAGCACAACGCGTTTCGGTCCCCTGGCGCAACGGCTGCAGATGACCTGGCCCGCGTGCCCCAGAAGGTCGATTACTGGGCCGCGCAGTATTCGCAGCTGCGCCGTAACGTCATACCGCACGACTACTACGTCGATGAGACCAACGTCGGAGAGCTCCGCGGCATGGACTTCGTCTTCCTCGCGCTCGATGACGGAGATGCGAGGCGCCTCCTGGTCTCCAGCCTCGAAGAGTTCTCGATCGCGTTCATCGACACGGGCATCGGCGTGTACGAAGGTGAGGGCGTACTCGGAGGCCTCGTCAGGCTCACGACAAGCACACCCGTCCAGCGCGACCACGTGCATAAGAACAAGCGGATTCCATTCACGAGCAGCGATGACAACGACTACGAACGGAATATCCAGGTGGCGGACCTCAACGCACTCAATGCGTCGCTCGCGGTCATTCGGTGGAAGAAGCTCGCCGGCTTCTATGCCGACCTCGAACGCGAGCACCATTCTCTCTACGGCATCAGCGACAACAGCTTGATCAATGAGGATTGCACGTGATGCGCACGGCCCGTCTCACGCATGAGTTCGTTGATCACTTCCCGGACGCCCTCGACAGCGGAGTTCTGTATGTCTCGCTGCCGTTCGCCTCGGTGGCCCACTTGTGTTGCTGCGGATGCGGTAACGAAGTCGTGACGCCGCTAACGCCCCACGACTGGCAGTTGCAATTCGACGGCGAGTCGGTATCTCTCATGCCCTCGATCGGCAACTGGAGCTTCGAGTGCCAGTCGCACTATTGGGTCACGAACGGCATGGTGCGGTGGGCGCCCAAATGGACACCCGAGCAAATAGCTTCTGGGCGCACACGATCACGACGCCATCGGGCGAGAGCGCGCGACGACGATGCCTTGGCCGCAGCCGAGGCTCTCCCTACGGGACAGGCTCCACCCGCGGAACCAAGCCGTGTATCGCGGTGGCTGAAGCGTCTGTTCTCACGCTAGCTCGTTGCAAGCTGGATACCGGACCGCACGTCGCACAAGCGGCAGTGGCCGACATTGGATAGACGACGCCAGGGCGCCGCCGAGAGCCCTCGCATCACACCGTGAAGACGGGTCGCCCGAGCTCGTCTTGACGCGGAGGGAGTAGGATGGGAACATTGCGCCGTATGCTCAGACTCTCGGATTTGTCCCAGCCATGAAACGAGCACCTAGCTAGTGCGCCGTCTGGCTTTCCTCGTCCCACTCGTAGCTCTAGGCGTATCTAGTCACGTTGCCGCGAGCAGCGCCAGCGTCGCGCTGTTTAGTCCGCTTTCAGAACCTAGTGCGCTGCGCGAAGAAGGTGGTCCTGGAGCACGCGGGCTCGGAGCTGCCGTCGCACTATCGGGCGACGGCAACATGGCGCTGGTGACGGGTACTCCCGTAGGGGGGGACGGAGCGGCAAGCATATGGCCCTTTGTGCGCTCGGGGGCGAAGTGGATCCAGCTCGGTGCGCCTATCGATGACCCTGGGGCCGGAGACTTTGGCCTAACCATCGCCCTGACACCAGATGGCAACACAGCGCTCTTGCATGTGACCAACGGCGTCTATCTCTACAAGAGAAGGGGCTCTGAATGGCAGTTTGAAGAACCCCTGCCAGAGTTCGGGCTAGGCTGTGGATTCAGCATTGCCATATCGCAAAGCGGAAATACTGCGCTCGTCGGATGTCCGGAAGACTTCGGTGGAGCCGGCAAGGCTATCGTGTTCCAACATTCCGACGACACTTGGACAGCAGAAGCAACCTTGTACGGCGTTTTCGGTACCGGAGAAGCCCAATTTGGGCGTGCGGTCGCACTATCTGCCGACGGTAACACAGCGGTGATCAGCGCGCCCTTGGAAAGCTCTCGTACTGGCGCGGTCTGGGTGTTCACGCGGTCGAACGGTACGTGGACTGAGCAAGGCGAAAAGCTCACCAGCGGTGAAGGCGCGAGCACATCAGTGTTCGGCGAAAGTCTCGCGCTCTCGGCCGACGGTAATCAACTCCTGATTGGAAGCTATAGGAACAATGAAGTCGAAGGCGCGGCATGGACTTTTGGTCGCTCGAATGGCCGTTGGAGTGAGCAAGGCGGAAAGCTCTCAGAGGGCAAGACACTCGGGGGGCCGGCATTTGGATTTGGCCTAGCACTGTCTCCGGACGGAGAAACGGCGTACGTCAGTGCTCCCTCGGAGGGCGAAGAACCGGAGGTTGGTGCCGTCTGGGTATTTCGGCGTTCGGGTACTCAGTGGCAGGAGGTCCAGAAGGTTAGTGGCGAAAGCGCATACGATGGATTCGGTTCTGCCCTGACGCTGGCAGGCGATGGCAACACACTGCTGGTGGGCGCCCCAGGACAGGACGAAATGTCGGGGGCCGCGTTTGCGTATCTTACGACGAGGCAATCGGCACCAACGATCAAGAAAATCTCGCCATCAAAGGGGCCGGCGGCAGGTCGCACAGTCGCCACGATCACGGGCTCAAGCTTTATAGATCCGACCGACGTCATGTTCGGTGGTCGGGCGGCAGCCAGTTTTGTCGTCAACTCGCCGACGTCGATAACTGCCGTATCGCCACCGGGTACGTCAGGAGCGGCGCCGGTTAGCGTAACGACGCCGTGGGGTTCAAGCGAGGCCGGCACCAAAGCACGATTCGCTTATGAACGGCCGACCATCACGGAACTTTTGCCATCCCGTGGACCCACGGCGGGAGAGACAGGCGTGACGATTCACGGCTCTGGTTTCCAACCCAATACTGGCACAGAGGTATCTTTTGGCAAAGTTTCGAGCGCGTCTGTTAGCTGTAGCTCTACGACCGAATGCGTGGCTATCACGCCAGCGATACCGAGGCCCAAGACCGTCAAAGTGATAGCTTCCGTGGGAAGCAAAAAGAGCAAGGGCACCGCAAGCACGTACTATACATACGAATAGCCCGAGGATCGAAGGACCTCCTGCGACGGCTTCGCACAATCGGCGGTGCGCGACAGTCGCGGGAGCAGCCACGGATACTCCTGCCGGCTTAGGCTCACGTACAGGCGACGGTACGCCGCCTATTCCAATATGCTGGCGTGCCCTATATGATCACATCTCTCGAGCCAGCTGCATCGATTGATGACCAGATCGCAAACCAGGGAGGAAGCCATGAGCGTACTCGGAGAATCCACGCAGGACGCTATAAAAGCCCGGACACTAAATCTGACCCTAGGGAGTGGCTTTGCTGCCTTTCTGGCATCGGCGGCTACGGTCTTCAACGGCACATTCAAGGCCATCTTTGGGGAAAATTTGTCGGCCGAAGAAGTGGCGCAGACTAAGACGACTATCTTGAGCTTCGTCATAGTGGCGTTTGCGGCGATCGCTGTGACTGATCTCCTTGTGCGTGCGTGGACCACCTCCAGTGGCGAACGAGCTAAGGCGCTCTCCGTCATTCCTGCTCCTTCAAGTCTCAAAGCCAAGCGTCTCGAAGGAACGGACGAGTCTGGATTTACAGTCGCTGCGCTTCGTTTTCCTCCGTCAGAATCGGCGACACCCGAATATCTGCTGACGAAGGTGCACAAAGCACCCGTCTGGGTCAAGCAGGAACTCGTTGAACTGACTGCGGCCTAGCGTGCTCTAGTCGCCCAATCAATCGCAGCAGGCGCTCGGCCGCTACCCCCTTTCATGCCCGACGCGTCGCACAACCGGTATTACACGACTCCCCAACGATGCACCGCATATCGAGTATCGCGCACCTGCCTAGCTTGCTCGCTAATCTAGCTGCATGGATGGACACGCGGATTTCTTGCTGATCGGCGGCCTAAGCAGGGAGCTAGAAGGCGACTACTCCCCTGACGAACCGGACGCGTGGTCCGGGACCGTGTTTCAGTGGATATCAGAAGCACAGTCAGCGCGTAAGGGCGCTGTCGGCAAGAAGTTGGTGCGCCGCTGGGCCGAACGGGCCGGGATGAACGTGACAGCCAAATCGAGCCGTGACCACGATTTCTGTGTCGATGGCTTGCGCGTGGCAGTGAAGCTGAGCTTGGTGTGGTCTCACGGAGGATTTGTATTTGAGCAAATTCGGGACCAGAGATACGACGTTGTATCGCTTCTTGCGCTCGAGCCTGCCCAAGTGCGGTTGTGGGTGGTACCGAAGTACGTGCTCTGGGAGCATGCTGCGTGGCAGCACAAGGGTGTTGCCGGACGTGACACGAAGTGGCTTCGCTTCCCGGCGATAGAGCCTCCTGCGTGGTTGAAACCCTACGGCGGACAGCTATCCCGGGCGAAGGCAGCGCTAAAACAAGCTCGCCGCGGCGACTCTAGTTGAGGCCGGCTGTATGGCTGCATAGTCGCGGTGTGCTGCCGCCTCTTCGTTGCCGCCAAGCCGAGAGCGGATCACGGCGATAGCCTCAGGATTGCTATCAATCAGTAGGTAGCGGCGCTTCAAGGCCGCCGCCACAGCACCGACGGTTCCGCTACCGGCGAAGAAGTCAAGACACCAGTCGCCTGGCCTAGTGGAGGCTTGGATCATGCGCCGGATGATGCCTTCCGGCTTTTGGGTCGGGTAACCGGTCTTCTCGTGCCCATTCGTGGGGACGATCGTGTGCCACCAGACATCTGTGGGGAGCTTGCCCCTAGCAGCCTTCTCCGCCGTGACGAGTCCGGGTGCCATGTACGGCTCCCGGTCAACGGCCTCGGCATCGTAGTAGTAACTGTCTGGATCCTTTACGTAAACAAGGATCGTGTCGTGCTTAGCGGGCCAGCGCCGCTTGGAACGCGCTCCATAGTCATACGCCCAGATAATCTCGTTCAGAAAGCACTCACGGCCAAAGACCTCGTCCAGCAGCAACTTACAGTAGTGCGCCTCGCGGTAGTCGATATGGAAATAGAAAGTGCCGGTCGGCGTCAGAAGTCGAGCGGCTTCATGCAAGCGAGGTTCCAAGAACGCTAGGTAATCCTCAAATACGTCATGGTACGCGGACTCAGCGAGCAATCTTGTCTTGTAGCGGCGCCCGCCAAATCCAGTGCGATCACCGGCTGCGTCCGGAACGGTGGCGAGCGTTCTGCGGGCTTGCACCTTCCCGGTGTTGAACGGCGGATCAATGTAGATCAGCTGGAAGGCATCGCTCGGGAGCTTCGGCAAGACGTCGATGTTGTCCGCAAGCCAGACGGCGTCGTCGTCTGGCAGCGTGCGCCCTGAGCCGCTCATGGGTTGAGAAGCTATTGATCCTGTCGGACGAAGCACCATCGTCTGCGTCGCACAAGTGCCGGTGGACGACAGTCTGGACGAGCGGTTGCTGGCCGGGCACGGCTATAGCCGTGCCCGGCCGAGTAGTTGGCTGGGTCTGGTGCCGAGTGCTGCGGCGATCTTTGCGATTGTGTCGAGGCTGACGTTGAACTCGCCGCGCTCGATTGCTCCGAAGTAGCTGCGGTCGATGCGGGCACGAGTGGCGAGCGCTTCCTGTGCCAGCCCGCGTTCTTCCCGGGTGGCGCGGATCGCGTGGCCGAGCGCCTGGTTGGCAGCGGACTTCTTCGGCGGCATGGCGCGCGCGCCTAGGGTCTGTCCCATCGGCTGAGGTCGCGCCGGCCGGCCTGCCCGTGGGGCGCATCATCGACATCGGCGGTGGCGTCGTCGGGCTCGGCCCACTCGTATAGGCAGTAGGTGGCCGATCCCATCCGCTCGCAGGCGTGCTCGAAGTCCTCGGCGATCTCGTACCACGCTCCCGATGCGGGTTGGGTGTCGAGCAGCCGGCTTGCCTCGTCTATGAGTTGGCGCAGGGCTCTACGGAAGTCCTCGATGCGTTCGGCGGCGGCGTCGTGGGCTTTGCGCCAGCGGGCGTGCTGGGGGGACTCGGGTAGCTGATACGGATGTCCCATCTCGGCTTGGGCGGCTTCCAGGCGCATTCGGCCGGCGCGGGTGAGCTGGCAGCGTTGCAGGCCGCCCTTGTTGTTCTGCTCGATTAGACCTTCGGCTTCGAGTTGCTGCCAGACGGGGCGCAGCCAGACGGTGGTGGCGCCGGTGTGCGCCAGGCCGAGATGATGCTTGATGTCTGAGATCCAGGCGCCGGCGCGCTCGTGGTTGTGGCGGTGGCGGACTGCGCGGTCGATGGCGGCGAGCACCAGCTCGACCGGCGGCAGCGTGCGGTTAGGCTGCTCTGCGGGCATGGGAGACTCAACCTCTCGTGTCCGGGCCTCGGCGCGGCTATCACCCGTGCCGGGGCCACTTGGCTTACAGGAGCCCCGAGGCTAGGGCCGTGCGCCTCGATAGGTCAAGGTGTGGGTGCCCCGCCACACGACACGGGTATCAGCGGCGGGACAAGGTGGCCGCTGGCGCTTTCGCGCGCCCGGCGTCGCCCTCGATCGCCTCGGCGCGGGCGATCAGCTCAGAGGCGCTGAGATCGAGCCCAGCGGCCAGCCGGCGAAGGCTGGCGTAGCTGGGGTTGCGCTTGCCGGTCTCGACGTTGCTGATCCAGCGCTGGTGCAGGTCGGTATCGTTGGCGAGCTGCTCCTGAGTGATCTTGAGCTCCTGGCGGCGAGCCTTGACGGCCAGACCGAGAGCGGCTTGGAAGGCGGGTGAGGCAGACATGGCCGCAGCCTGTCCGCCGGACGTTCACAGAACAATGACATCCGGGTAGACAAGCCTGCTGACAATGCGCTACGCTGCCGCGGTTATTCCACCCGGCGGCTGACAGCAAGACCTGGGAGCAAGATGAAGGAGCGATTGATCGTGCCAGCACATCACAGCGGGGAGCAGAGCAGGCAGTTGACGGTGGTCGGCGGCCTGGGTGCGACACGTCGCGCTACCGTGTGGGGTAGGGCTTGGGCTACTGTGGCTGCGGTGGGGCTGCTGTTGGCCTTGGCACTGTCCGCAACCGCACAGGCGGATTGGCGGTCGTCGTTTGGGCCCACGAGCAGCTGGCCCCTTGGGGGTGTATCGGTGTCCCCGTCGGGCGACCCGGTTGTGAGGAGCGGAGCAGGAGGATGCAGCGGCGAAGACCCGCGCGCGGTGAACGCTCCCCAACTCGCCTTGCTGTCGCCCGCTGATGGGCACGTGCTGTGGAGTCTGACCCAGTCGGACTCCCGTCCGTACGCGAGTATGGAATGCGGATCATGGCCGCTGTTCGATTCAAGCGGCAACGTCTACTTCGTAGGTTACCCAAAGGGACAGTTCCCCGGTGCTAATTCGAGTTCGGGATGGTTCCTCGTCTCATACGCCGCAGACGGTACGTTCCGGTGGGCTTCGCCCATTGAGGGGTTCGACCTGAGCGTGGCAGGCATACCCGGTGCTGTCATCGGTGCCGATGGGAACGTCTACGCCTATGTCGATAATCATCTTCACGCCTACCGGGCCTCAGATGGGACTTCGCTGTGGGACGTGGCCGTGCCAGCGCAGAATCCGGGGTTCGGTCTCTACGCCGACGCCGGCGGGTTGACCGTCGGCGGAACCATCCGCTTCGACTACAACGGCAACCTCATCCATCCAGAAGGCAGCGACGGAAACGTGCGTCAGGCTCCATTGGCTCAGGAACCCGGCGGCGCCGTGTATACGGTTGCCAACGATGACAGCAAGTGCAGCGCCCGCAAGCCGTCCTTTGGTATTCGCGTCACCCGCTGGACGCTCAACGGCATCAACTGGACAAAGACGCTCAAGCCTCCAAAGCCAGAGGTCAATGAGAATGAATGCGCCGTCTACACCCACGAACTGGAGGTTCGTGCGGCTCCGGGCGGCGGCGTGGTCGTTGGTGCGACAAACACCGGCAGTGTTGGCCGCGAAGCCCTCTTGTTTGACTTGGATAACAAAGGTCATCTGCGCTGGACTCACACGACTGCTCGCGGCTGGCGCGAATATGCACCCTCCTATGGCATGCGTGTCAGCAGCAACGACGAGGTGGTCACCCTCGAACACGGTCGTGAACCCTGCGAACTGAATATTTACGGTGAGTGCGGCGTGGTAGCGATCAACTTTTTTGACACTGCCACGGGCCAGCCGGATCGATCTCCGGTATTGCTGCACAATGTCGTGCAGCCATATGAGTCGGCAGTCTACGAACCACAACCGCAAGGCGAATTTGCAATAGGCGAAGGAGCGGTCTATCTCTACCTCGAAATCGACGGCGAATATCAGATCGTGCAGATATCGACTCCTGGGCTCGGCAAGGACTACGAAGAAACGCTCCGGGCAGACTACAAGCCGGTCGGTCGTGTGTCCTACGTCGCTCTCGGCGACTCCTATTCATCGGGCGAGGGTAACTCGCCGTATGAAGCGGGGACCGATAATGAAGGGATACCCGACGTCTGTCATCGTTCACCGAAGGCGTACGGTCCTAGGCTTGATCAGATGCACCATCTTGGGAGCATGCTGTTTGAGGCCTGTAGCGGTGCGGTGACCAACGACATCTTTGCTCCCAATGCAAGTAACCCCACCGAACCTGCTCAGCTGACCTGGCTAACCAACACCACCAAGGTCGTGACGTTGACTATCGGTGGAGATGACGCTGGCTTTCCTTGGGTACTACACCACTGTGTGGTGTGGATCCCGCCGTATCCCAATAACTTTGGCTGTTCCTTGGATACAGAACTCGAATCGGAAACGCAGGCGCGGCTCAGCGCATTGGCAGGAGGTCCGTATGCGACAACGCCACCACCCCAATTTGAACCGATCCACTCAGTGCTGAGCGTGATCCAAGCAATCCATGATCGTGCCCAGTCGGCCCACATCGTGGTGGGCCTCTACCCGCTTCTGTTTGGTGCAAGCAAGAAGTACTACGGATCTGCTCCCCCAGTTGGTTCGGCAGCCTGCGAAGTAGGGAGCGTACTTGGTGAACCGCTTTGGATCAGCTACGAAGACGCCAAATGGCTCAACGAACGGGGCGAACAGCTCAACCAGATCATCATGGATGCAGTCGCCGAAGCGGCCCATCAAGGCATATGGGTCTCTGAGGCGATGCCCAAGTTCACGCATCACAGCTTCTGTGACAAGTCAGAACTCTGGTTTCACCGCTTGGGTCTAAAAGTCAACCTTCTGTCCGAACTTGAATCTGCACTCGTGACGCCGCTGCCTAGCAGCTTCCACCCTACTGAAATCGGACAGCAGGCCGGCTACGAGTCCGCCTTCGCCAAGGCGCTACGCTGACTAGTTCCTTTACTGCTTATGGTAAGTGGGTTATTATTGACATATGAAGATATCGTCGACCGGCGGATTACATCGAGCCCTCGATGATGTTTACGCGGTCGGATTGCTAATTACCTTTATACTTGTCTCGGAAGATACGTATGGTGATGCCTCCACCAGAATCATGACGTTGACGGCTGTACCCATCATCCTGACGGTAGCTCTCGTGAAAGGCCACGATCTTGTGGCCAGACATGAAGGATCTCGGAGTCATGGTGGCTACCGAGCGCGCCGGTGGCTCCCGTTCCTCGTTATCTATATCCTGCTGGCGTTTGTTGTAGCTTTCTGGGCAGGCTTTGATACATCCCGTCAGTACTAGATCATTCGGCGTAGACATCCTTGGCCGCCTAGCGTTGCAAACCTGACTGGCGCCCTAGAATCCATGGCCCACCAGCACATACAGAGCCAGCCCCACCGAGTAGCGGTCGGGGAAGTACAGCAAATCGTCCTTATCAACCATCTTCCACTGCGCCACCGCTGCCGTCTCCATCTGCGGGGTGTGAATTCGCACTGAGATCGATACCGTCTCGCCCGGCTCGGTGTCGGCGATCGGTGTGAAGCGCGCTGAGGCCAGCGTCCAGGGGCCGGTGGTCGGCCCGATCCGCCGCAGCCGGCGTCCCTGCCACGGGATGCTCCCGCTGTTGCGGATCGTCCAGGTCTTGGTGAAAGTGGCGCCGCACGCCACCGTCGATCCGTCCGGCGGCGCCTCGGACACGAAAGTGGCCGCGTCTCCCTCCAACGGGTAGCGGGCTTGGCGGGCAATGAGCAACGGGTTTCGCCGGCGCCGGCGCTCTTGCTCTGACTCGCGGGCGATATCCACGAGGCTTGCGAGGAGGTCGGCGGCGCCGAAGCGTTTGGCGTAGTAGCGGATGATGCGGTCGGAGGCCGGTCGGCTGCCGCGCTCGATGCGTGAGATGTAGCTCTGGTCGATGCCGACTCCCTCGGCGATCTCGGCCTGGGTGACGCCGGCCTGCTCACGCAAGCCGTGGAGCATCGCCCCGACGTGCTGGTTGGGCTGGTCACCGACCGGCATATCCCAGCCGGCTTTGCGTGCTCGCGACATATGACAGGAGGTCAAGAAAGCAGACCGGCGCGATCCTCGCATCCAGCCGCCAGCCGGCGGCCCTGAATCAACGACAGGAGGATCGATGAGCAGTTCGCTCGTACCTACTGGGGGTCTGCTGCCCTCGAAGCTCGACCGGCAGGTCTCGCGGGCGCTGGCCCGGATTGATGGTGCGGCTCTGGTCGCCAGCCACCAAGATCAGGTCCGGCTCGATCGCGTGGCGACCACCACCGAACGCGGGATGATCCGCGCGGCTCAGATCGGCGCCCTTGAGGGCGCCTTGGTCCAGAGCGCTCCGCAGTCAGTTGGGTATGTCCACGCGGTGGCCTGTGCTGGCGCCGTGGGAATCGCGGCGGTGGTCTATGAGGCTGGGAGGGGGCTGTGATCTCTCTCCTGGTTGTCCTGATGGTGGTGATGCTGGTCGTGAAGTTTTGGCCGTTTCTTGTCGTGGCCTTGGTGCTGTATGGCCTGTGGCGTTGGGGTATCGCGCCCTACCGGCGGGCTCAGGCCAGGGAGGCTCACGAGCGCTTGCGCCATGCTCGAGCCCGCCAGGAAATTGATGACATTACGTTCGCCACGGCGCGGGCGATGTACGAGGCTGCGGCCACGGCTCACGGCGAGGTCATTGAGGGAAGCTGCCAAGAGGTCGGCCAGCGATGAGCGAGCGCGATCAGTTGCAGCGGATCTGCCGCTGGAACCGACAGCTCAGCCAGGAGAACCGGCGCTTGCAGCAGGAGCTGCGGCAGGCATGTGAGCAGGTCACGGAGCTAGAGGCGGTCAATTGCGAGTTGCGGGTTGAAGCCGAGGCCACCGACGTGTTGTTGGGTGCGGCAATGGATGGAGCCATCGAGAGTCGCCGGACATGACGAAGCTGATGCAATCGCTCGTGGTGGGGATTGCGGGGCTGGTCGCCGTCGCGGTCGCCGGTCCCGCGCTCACCAAGCTCGCCAGTGCGCTTGTGCCACTGGTGCTGGTCGTCGGCATTGTTACTGCGGTGCTGCGGCTGGCGTGGTGTTACACCCGGCGCTGGTGATGGCTATTGGCACTCCGCTGTGCAGACTGCCAATCAGTTGTCGATTCATTCCGCTTGAAACTGGATACGCGAACAAAGACCGAACATGGGAGTGCGCGGGATACTGGAGATAACCAATCGAGGGAGGAACAAATCATGTAACAGAAAGGAGGTGCATTACCTATGGCACAGAGCAGACGCATCAAAGCAAAAGGCGTAAGTCGGGACGCGATTGATACCGAGCAGCTCGCCCTTATTTATTGGCTCCAGGCGAAGTGGGTACTGCGGGAACGCCGGGAGCGCGAGGCTAGGGCGAGAGCCAAGCGCCGGAGGCGAGACTCGTGAACGGTGAGGTGATCCCTGCGCTGGTCGCGGCTGGTGGTGGCTCGGCCCTGATGTCTGGCATCTGGGTACATGAGCGTCGCCGGGATGAGGCGATGCGGGCATCGCGGGTCAGGCTTGGGTTGCGGTTCCCGCTTTCGCTTGAGCCGCTGCGAGCGTTCGCCGCAATTGACGGCCTGTCGGGCTTGCAGCACACCAACGAACTGATCGCAGAGCTCGCCGCCAGCGAGAGCCGGATCGAGCACTTCTTGTGGGTGCCGGCGGCGGTGCGGACCTCAGCCGAGTCGATCTTGACCGGCGTCATCGGGAGCTTGCGAATCAGTGAGGCTCCGCCGTCGCCGGGCGAGGCAGCGACGCTTTGCTTGCGCCTGTTCGTGCCGACCCCGAGTCTGCTTGCGACCGATGGTGCGATCGAGGCGTCGCGGGCGCTGCTGGCCGGGCTGGCGGGCTTGCGCGAGAGCGAACAGGTCGTCATCCGCTGGGCGCTGCGGCCAGGCTCCCCGCGTCCCGGCGGTGATCCACAGTCCGAGCGAGCCAAGGAGATCGATCGGGCGTGGCGACGTAAGACCGCGACCCCTGGGTTCGCCGTCGGTGGATTGGTGCTGGTGAGAGCGCCGAGGGTGGCTCGGGCGCGTGAGTTGGCCGCGCATATCGAGAGCGTGCTGAGGAGCCGCAAGGGTCTTGCCGGCGCGGTCCGTGTGACCGCTGGGCGTGGCAACCGCCGCCTGTCCGTGCTCCCTCGCACGACCCGCACAAGCGGATGGCTTTCCAGCGCCGAGTTGTTGCCACTGCTGGGCTGGCCGCTCGGCCCTGAGACAAGCCCGAACGTTGAGGTTGGCTCCCGCGAGCTACTGATCCCGCGGAGCATCCCCCGAGCCGGGCGACGGCTGTTCACCGGCCGGGACACTCGCGGCGAGCGTCCGGTCGCGCTCGACGCAACGGCGGCCCGACACCACATGGCCGTGATCGGACCTTCCGGTGTCGGTAAGTCGGTGCTGCTGACCCGCTGCGTGCTTGACGACATCGAACACGGATTCGCTGGGGCAGTCATCGATCCCAAGGCCGACCTGATCGAAACCATCCTCGAGCGCGTGCCAGCTAAGCACGCTGATCGGGTCGTGGTGCTCGACCCGGGCGACCATCGGCCGCTCCCTGGCGTGGCGTTGCTCGCCGGTGGCGACCCCGACTCTCGCGCCGATGTCCTGACCGGAACGTTGAAGTCGATCTTCGCTGGCGCGTGGGGTGTGCGCAGCGACTTCTATGGGAGGCTGGCAATTCGCACCTTGAGCGAGGTTCCGGGAGCGTCGCTGGCCGACATCGGCCGGCTGTTCTACGAGGACGGTTTCAGGCGGGCCGCCATCGCTAGGCTGCGTGACCCCTTCCTGATCTCTTCCTGGCAGAGCTACGAGTCGCTCTCGCCGGCTGCCCAGGCCGAGCATGTCCAAGCCCCGATGGCTCGCGTGATGACGCTCTTGTCACGGCCGCGGGTGCGAGCGGTCCTGGCGAGTCCCGAGCCAAAGCTCGACATTGCCCGTCTGTTCGCCGACCGCAAGTGGCTGCTGGTGTCGCTGGCGCCGGGGGCTATAAGCGAGGCCGGGGCGACGCTCGTTGGTGCCGCGCTGATGTATTCGATCTGGAGCGCGATCGAGGCCAGGGTGCTGCTGCGACCCGAGCAGCGCCACCCGATCTTCCTCTACGTCGATGAGTTGGCCAGCGCCACGAACGGCTTGCCGTTCGGCTTCGAGCTGTTGGCCGAGCGCGCCAGGGGCCTCGGCGCCGGCCTGACGGTGGCGGCACAGACCCTGGGTCGTATCGGCGAGCCGACCCGCTCGGCGCTGCTGGGCAACGTGGCAACGTTCATCACTTTCAGAGCCGTAGCGACAGAGGCGGCGGCGGTCGCCCGCCAGCTCCCCGGACTCAGCGATGCCGATGTCGTGGCACTGAAAAGGTTCGAGGTTGCGGCCAGGGTCGGCACCGGGACGGGCAGCTCGGTCGCCGTTGTCACCGGCCGCACTGAGCCACTGCCGCCAGTGACCGGCCAAGCCGAGCTGATCCGCGATCGCTCCGCCAAGCTCTACGGCAGCGCTCCTGAACCTCCCCAGTATCGTCCCGAAGCCGGCAGCGGCGAAGCGGCAATGGGCCGGGCCGGGAGGGAGGCATGAGGCGTCCCACCGCGCGACCCATCGCGTCGAGAAGCACGGCCCAAGATCGCTGCATTGGTGGCGGTTTGCCGGTCGTAAGGGCGGCGAATGCCTCCCTGTTGCCTCGTCCCTTGCGTATCTCGTCTGCCCGCCTGGAAGCCATCGCCTCGCGGCTGACCGAGAGCGATCGGGCGGTGCTGAACTTCATCAGCGAGTGCCGCCTCTCTAGTGGCAAGCAACTGGTGCGACGGTTCTGGCCCAGCGACAGCCATCACGCCCCGGCCGCACGGGTGGGACGCCGCGCGTTGAAGCGATTGAGCGACTGGCGGGTGATCGACCCGCTCCCAATCCGGACCGTCGGCGGCTTGCACGGTGGCAGCGACACGCTGGTTTATGGCGTCGGTGTCGCTGGGGTGAAGCTGCTCGCACGGCGCGGGCTCGTGCAGAAGCGGCTGGGCACACCCGGCGAGCGCTACGTCAAGCACACAGTTCGCTGCACCGAGCTGGTGGTGGCACTGCATGAAGCCGACCGTGACGGCCGGCTCGAGCTGATCGAGACGCAGTCCGAGCCGGCTTGCTGGCGCGGCTTCATCGGGGCGGGCATGAGCCGCATCGTCCTCAAGGCCGACCTGTTCATCCGCGTCGGCGCGGGTAGCGTCAACGAGGACCGCTGGCTGGTGGAGTGTGACCTGGCGACGGAGTCGAGCGCCACGATTCGCGCCAAGGCCGAGCGGCACCTGGCGTTCTACCGCTCCGGCAGCGAGCCCGTGCATCCCCGCGTGCTATGGGCGGTGCCGGATGGCCGCCGCGCGGCCCAGATCACCGATGTTCTGCGTCGGCTGCCGGCTCCCGCCGAGCGGCTGTTCGCGGTCTGCTTGCTGGATGAGGTCGCGGGCTTCCTGGCAGCGGAGGCACGCTCGTGATCCGGCGTAATGTCGTGCTCGAAGGCGACGCCCTGGAGGTGCTGCGGGGCTTGCCGGCCGCGTCGATGGAGTGTGTTGTGACCAGCCCGCCGTACTTCAAGGTGCGCGACTACCGCGCCGGCGATCAGGAGCTCGGCCAAGAAGCCCATGTCACCCAATGGGTCGAGGATCTACGAGAGGTCGCCGCCGAGATCACCCGCGTCCTTGCCCCTTGGGGCGCGTTCTGGCTGAACGTCGCCGACGTCTACGCGTCCAGTCCCGCCGAGGGCGCACCATCCAAGTCGCTGCTGCTCGGCCCGGAGCGTCTCGCGCAGGCACTGTCGGAGGATGGGTGGATCGTGCGTAATCGCCTCGCGTGGGTCAAGCCGAACCCGCTGCCCTCGCCGGTCGCTGACCGCCTTACACAGTCCTGGGAGTTCATGTACTTCCTGGTGCGATCACGCCACTACTTCTTCGACCTAGACGCGATCCGCGAGCCACTGTCCAGGCCCCGCGTCGCCCGACCTCTGCGCGCGCCGTCGCGTCGCCCGAGCCACGGCAGCCGTGACCACGGCCACAGTGGCCTTGCGCGCCTGAGCCGTGAGGGGCGGGGCGGGCATCCGCTGGGTAAGAACCCCGGTGACGCCTGGCCGATCGCCGGTAGCCGCGTGCGAGGGCATGGCGCGAGCTTCCCTGCGGAGTTGATCCGCCGCCCGATCCTTGCCACCTGCCCGGAGAAGGTCTGTCTTGGCTGTGGGGAGCCCTGGCAGCGTGCCCGTCATCCCGTGCGATTCTCGGGCGGGCAGCCGCGTCCGCGCGCGCTCGTGCCCTGCGGTTGTGGGGTAGCGACGCGGCCGGGCCTCGTGCTCGACCCGTTCATGGGGTCAGGCACCGTCGCACTGGTCGCGCGGCAACACGGCCGCGACTGGCTGGGTATCGAGCTGAACCCCGCCTACGTGAAGCTGACCAGCGAGCGGCTGGAGCGCCAGGGGTGACGGTCCCGGCTCGCGCGTGGATGACCCACCGGCCGGCGGAAGGGGACGCATTTCTTTCTGCCGGCCGCCCAAGTCATCCACTCACAAGGAGGCCAGAAGTGACCAAGGCCCAAGAGGTCTTCGAGAAGGTCAACACGCTCATCGACGGCGGTGCCAGCCGTCCCGACGCCTTCAAGCAAGTGGCGTCGGAGTACGAGCAGCCGGTGAACAGCATTAGGGGCAGCTACTACTCCTACTCCCGAGGCGCGACCGGTGGCGGCAGCTCTAGGCCGAGACGCCGCGAGACGACGCCCGAGGACGCTCTGGCTGACGCCCGTGCCGCTCTTGAACGCTCCATCCAGGCTATAGACCGCGAGGTTGAAGTCGCTAGCGAACGAGCAGCCGAGGCGACCGCCGAGGCCAAGGCCCTCAAGGAGTCGGCGGCCGAGCGCAAGGCCGCGATCGCCGAGCGACTGGAGGCCCTGAAGTGACACAAAGCAGGCCGGTCGGGGTTCACACACCTTGACCGGCCTGCGCGACCAGAAAACACCTTGAGCCCGCCAGGGATCAGCGGGAGAATATGACCACAAAAGTAACGAGAAAGGAGGGACGATGCCGAAAACGATCTCACAATCCAATCGCCGCTCCGCGATGCGCGGTCACCGTTTTGATGGCGGGCTGCGTGAGCGGGGCAGGGCGCCAAGGCGGGCACGGCGTGGGCGTTGTCTGCGTGTCGATGCTCGCCCCGAGCTGCGTGTCGAGCCGGATTGGGATCGCTTCGCGTGGGCGCTGCTCCAATACGTTCGCGTTCAACGCGAGGAAGCAGAACGCTCCCAGGGCGACGGAGACGCGCGATGAGTGCCGGGACGCTGACCGACTCCCCCACTCGCACCAAGCGAGCGTTCGATTACTTCCGCGTATCGGGTGGCCCGAAGCAGACCAAGACCGACTATAACCCCGAGGGCCTGTCGATCGGCGCGCAGCGCGAGGCAGCGCTCGACAAGGCACTACAGCTCGACGCCGAAATCGTCCGCGAGTTTCTGGACCCGGGCAAGAGCGCGTTCGTTGACCTACACAAGCGCACCGACTTTCTCGAAATGCTGGACGAACTCAAGCGCTGTAACGCCAATCCGGCAACCTTCATTGATTACGTCATCGTTTGGAGCCTGTCGCGCTTCGCGAGGAACCAGCGGGACTACTGGATGAGTCGTGAGCTAGTCCGCCAAGCTGGCGCACAGTTGGTGTCGGTCAGCGAGCCGATGGTCGGCGACGGCAGCGCCGCGGCCTTCTTCACCGAGAGCATCATCGCCGCCAAGAACCAGTACGAGTCGATGCAGACCAGCGAAAACGTCAAAAACAGCATCTACTTGAAGGCCAAGCGCGGCGGCACCTACGGCTGGACCCGTCTTGGCTATCGCAACGATGTCGAGTTGCTGCCCGACGGGCGCAAGATTCCCGCCATCGTCTTGGACTCGGCGCGCAGCAGCTTCATCACCCACGCCTTCAAGCTCTACGACAGCGGCCACTACTCAATCCCCCAGCTGACCGACGAGCTGTACCGCCTCGGACTCCGCAGCCGACCACGCAAGAACCACCCAGCACAGAAGGTCGGCACGGCTGCGCTGCACCGCATTCTCCGCGACCCCTACTTCGCCGGGTGGATCGTCTACAAGCGCGGCAAGCCCGACGAGCAGACCTTCCCCGGCCGACACGACCCGCTCATCGACCAAGACACCTTCGACCGGGTACAGCGGCGACTCGATGAAAAAGCTGTCGCCGGGGAGCGACCCCGCCGCCGCGAGCACTACCTACGCGGCTCGGTGTTCTGCGCCGGCTGCGGCAGCCGCCTGACCTACGGCGTCAGCACCGGAGAAAACGGTCGCGGCTACGCCTACTACTTCTGCGCCAGCCGCGTCAACCGCACCCCTTGCTCCGAGCGCGTCAACGTTCGCCCGGACCTGATCGAGGCCGCGATCCAGCGCATGTACCGCAAGCGGCCAATCATGATCACCACGGAGGAATCACAACGCCGCCAGGACGCCGTCCGGGCGATGGTCGAGGTCAGCCAAGAGTCCTTGCGTTACGTCCGCGAAACCAAGACCCAACTCATCGCGAGCCTCAAGCTCCAACAGCAGCGTCTCATCCGGCTCCACACCGAAGAGGGCGACGATGCCTCCCCCGACGCGTTCCGCGCCGAGCGCACCAGGATGCAGCAGGAGATCACCGCCGCCGAGGCGTCGCTCTCCGAGACGGAGGGTCGCCTCGAAATCAACGAGAGGGACCTCTGCCGCGCACTGGAGCTGGCCGAGGACATCGCCGCCGTCTACGAACTGGCCGATGCACGCACCAGACGCGGCTACAACCAAGCCTTCTTCACGCGCATCAAGATCACCGCCCGCTGGGACGATGAGGCCGGGCGAACCGTAGTTGAGGTCGCAGGCGTCGAGCTGACCGAGCCCTATGCCGTGCTTCTGGCCGAGGAGACCGAACGGGAAGCCTTGGCCTGGGTCAAGGCCGTAAAGGCCCAAAAAGGCCCGGAAATAACCCGAAAACGCCCCCGGAGGGCCGAAGGGGCCATCTCGGGGACGTTTTCTCAGACCGACATTTCGATCTATGAAGTACTGGCGGAGGGGGAGAGATTCGAACTCTCGGTACGCCAATCAGGCGCACAACGGTTTTCGAGACCGCCGCATTCAACCGCTCTGCCACCCCTCCAGGGCGACCGCTCAAGGCTAGTGGATAAGCGCGGCACCCCACCTGGTGGGACGGGCGCCGCATGCTTGGCGTATGTTGCGGTCATGTCGACGGGGCGGCTGGAGGGGAAGGTGGCGTTGATCACCGGCGCGGCCGGAGGGATCGGCGCGTGCGCTGCCCGGCGCATGGCCGCGGAGGGCGCCGCTGTGCTGCTGACCGACGCCGACGCAGCGCGCGTGCAGCATGTGGCGGAGGATCTCGGCGCGAGCGCGCGCGGGCACGACGTGACCAGCGAGGCCGACTGGGACTCGGTGAGCGGGTGGGCGCTGCAGGCGCACGGGCGGGTCGACGCGCTGGTCAACAACGCGGGCGTGTTCCTCGCCGCGCCGCTGGCGGACACGACGCTCGAGGACTTCCGGCGCGTGCTCGACGTCAACGTGACCGGCGTGTTCCTCGGCATGCGCGCGCTCGCGCCCGGCATGTCCGAGCGCGGGGCCGGCTCGATCGTCAACGTGTCGTCGGTCGCCGGGCTGATGGGCAGCCCCTATCTGGCGGCGTACGCGGCCAGCAAGTGGGCGGTGCGCGGCATCAGCAAGGTCGTCGCCAAGGAGCTCGCCTCCTCGGGGGTGCGCGTCAACTCGGTGCACCCGGGTCAGATCGACACCGACATGAACACGCGCCAGCGCGAGAAGACCCCCGAGCTTCTCGACAGGCTGATCCGGGGCATACCGTTGAAGCGCATCGGCACGCCCGAGGAGGTCGCGCACGCCGTCGTGTATCTCGCAAGCGACGAGAGCGTGTACGTGACCGGCTCGGAGCTGGTCGTCGACGGGGGCACCAGCGCATGACCGTCCAACCGTCACACCAACCGCTATATCGGAGGTCTCAATGAGCTCGACCAACACGAAGGTATGCCTCGCCGCCCGGCCCTCCGGGCTGCCCAAGGCCGCCGACTGGGACATCGTCGAGGAGCCCGCGCCCACGCCCGGCGAGGGCGAGTTCGCACTCGCCATATCCCACATCTCCCTCGACCCCGCGATGCGTGGCTGGATGAACGCGGGAGCGTCCTACATCGAGCCCGTCGAGATCGGCGCGGTCATGCGTGCCGGCGCCGTCGGAGCGGTGACCGCCTCGCGGCACCCGGGCTTCGCGGTCGGCGATCACGTGTACGGGGCGTTCGGCGTCCAGGAGCACGCGCTGTCCGACGGCAACGGCGTCACCAAGGTCGACCCGTCGCTCGCGCCGCTGCCGACGTATCTCGGCACGCTCGGCCTGACCGGCCTGACCGCGTACTTCGGGCTGCTGGACGTCGGCAAGCCCAAGGAGGGTGACACCGTGGTCGTCTCCGGCGCCGCCGGCGCGGTCGGCAACGTCGCCGGGCAGATCGCCAAGATCAAGGGCTGCCGCGTGATCGGCATCGCCGGCGGGCAGGAGAAGTGCGACTGGCTGACCGACGAGCTCGGCTTCGACGCCGCCATCGACTACAAGCAGGGCGGTGTCGCCGCGGCGCTGCGCGAGCACGCGCCCAAGGGGATCGACGTGTACTTCGACAACGTCGGCGGCGAGATCCTCGACGCGGCGCTGACGCGACTGGCACGCGGCGCGCGCATCGTCATCTGCGGGGCGGTCTCGCAGTACAACTCCAGCGACGGCATGAAGGGCCCGGCCAACTACATGGCGCTGCTGGTCGCGCGCGCGTCGATGACCGGGATGGTCGTCTTCGACTACGCCGATCGCTACGCGCAGGGCGCCCAAGAGCTCGGCGGCTGGATGCGCGAAGGCAGGCTGGTCTCGCGCGAGGACATCGTCGAAGGAGACGTACGGGCGTTCCCCGACACCCTGTTGAGGCTGTTCGCGGGCGAGAACATCGGCAAGCTCGTGCTGCAGATCGCGTGACGGTGGACGCGAGGATGCGAGACGCGGTCATCTGCGAGCCCCTGCGTACGCCGGTCGGGCGCTTCGGCGGCGTGCTACGCGACGTCGGCGCGGCGGCGCTCGCCTCGACGGTGATCGCCGAGCTCGTCCGCCGCACGGGGCTGAACGGCGAGGACGTCGACGACGTGATCATGGGGCAGTGCTACGCAAGCGGCGAGGCGCCGGCGATCGGCCGCGTGGCCGCGCTCGACGCCGGGCTGCCCGTGCAGGTGCCCGGCCTGCAGATCGACAGGCGCTGCGGCTCGGGGCTGCAAGCGGTTCTGTACGGGTGTATGCAGGTGCGCACCGGCGCCGCCGAGCTGGTGCTGGCGGGCGGCGTCGACAGCATGAGCCAGGCCGAGTTCTACTCGACCAGGCCACGCTGGGGCGTGAAGGCCGGGGCTTTCAAGCTCGAGGATCGTCTCGAACGGGCGCGCGTGAACGCCGGCGGGGTCAATCATCCGGTGCCGGGAGGGATGCTGGAGACGGCCGAGAACGTGCGCCGGCAATACGCGATCGCCAGGGACGAGCAGGACGCGCTGGCGTTGCGCTCGCACGAACGCGCGGTCGCCGCGCAGAGCAGCGGCGCGTTCGCACGGGAGATCGTGCCAGTGCCGACCGCCAGCGGAGCCGGCGGTGCCCCCGGCTCGCGCGCCGGGTCCGGCGATGCCGGCGACGGCGTCGTGGACACCGACGAGCATCCCCGCGCCGACACCACGCTGCAGGCGCTCGGCCGGCTGCGTCCGATCATGGGCGCGAGCGACCCCGAGGCGACGGTCACCGCGGGCAACAGCAGCGGCCAGAACGACGGTGCGGCCGTGTGCCTGGTCACCCATCCCGCGCGCGCCGCGCAACTGGGCCTGCGCCCGATGGCGCGGCTGGTGTCGTGGGCGGTCGCGGGCGTCGCGCCGGAGACGATGGGCATCGGGCCGGTGCCCTCGACGCGGCTCGCGCTCGAGCGCGCGGGGCTGACGCTCGAGCAGATCGATCTGATCGAGCTCAACGAGGCGTTCGCCTCACAGGTGCTGGCGGTGCTGCGCGAGTGGCGCCTTCACGACGGCATGGAGCGCGTCAACGTGAACGGGTCTGGCATCTCCCTCGGGCATCCCGTTGGCGCGACCGGCGCGCGAATCCTGGCCACGCTGTTGCACGAGATGCGCAGGCGCGACGCGCGCTATGGCTTGGAGACGATGTGCATCGGTGGCGGACAGGGCCTCGCTGCGGTCTTCGAGAACGTGGCCACATAGCCGCCGCTCACGCGACGCCGACGTGTCTGACGGACGGGCGCTCGGCGCGCTTGGCGCTGTGCGCCGGGCAGTACACGCCGCGCACGCTCCCGTCGCGCAGGCCGTAGCCGAGCCACGCGCCGCCGCGCCACATGAAGTGGAAGAACTGGTCTTCATGCACCCGGCCGGGCACGCGCTCGCGCGCAGATTGTCTTGACAGATGATCTAAGTCCGATAGTATGGCGCCGCTTTGCTGCAGGCATCGACGGCACACGACGGCACAGATAGGGGACGCAGCATGAGTCGAAGGACGCTGGCCAGAGTGCCGGCTCTGGTCATGTACGGGGTGCTCGCGGCGATGATCACTTCGCTTGCGCTCGCGTCGATCGCTCTGGCCGCTTCTCCTGCCGCGAGGTCGGCTAGCCATACGGCCTCAGCTGGCGCAGGCCATGCATCCTCGGTCGTGCCTCTGACGGCTGCCGACGGCAGCATCACCGGAAAGGTCACAGCCGCAGCGAGCAAAGCCGCGATTGAAGGCATCGAAGTCTGCGCATACCCGGAGTTCGAAGAAATAGGTGAACTGTTTGGAGCGTGCACTACCACCAACGCGGTCGGCGAATACACGGTGTCGGGACTCGCGAGCGGCGAATACGTCGTGGGGTTTTTCGTGCCTCTCCAGAGCACGCTCAACTATGTGACGCAGTACTACGACGATCAGTCCACCTACTACGAATCCGACCCCGTCGACGTGACGGACGGCGCTGCTACCAGCGAAATCGACGCAGCAATGTCCGTCGGCGGTGAGATCGCCGGGAAGGTCACCTCCGCGGTGAGCAAGGACGCGATCGAAGGCATCGAGGTCTGCGCCTACCCGGCGACGGAGGGCGACGAGGGGCGTTGTGCCGTTACTGGATCTAGCGGTGAATACACGGTCACCGGTCTCTCCTCAGGAAAGTACACAGTCAGCTTCAGCGTGCCCTCTACAAGCAGCCTGAACTACCTTGGTCAGTATTACGACGATAAGTCGTCGTTCGAAGGCGCGTCGAAAGTCGCCGTCGCGACGGGCACCACCACGCCGGCGATCGACGCAGCGCTGCAGACGGGCGGCGAGGTCACCGGCAAGGTCACCTCCGCGGCGAGCAACGACGCGCTCGAAGGCATCGAGGTCTGCGCCTACTCGGACTCCGAAGACCTCGAATTCGCAGAGCGTTGCGCCACTAGCAACACCAGCGGCAGCTACACGATCTCATCGCTGCCCACCGGGGAGTACGCCGTTGTCTTCGCAGTGCCATACGAAGACAACGCGAACTACCTGGAACAGTACTACGACGGCAAGGCCTCCTACGAGGATGCGACGAAGGTCGCCGTGAGCGCGGGCAGCACGACCTCCGAAATCAACGCGGCACTGTTGACAGGAGGGGAGATCACGGGCAAGGTCACCTCCGCCTCGAGCAAGGACGCCCTGGCAGATATAGAGGTCTGTGCGAGCGGTGACAGCGGCGGGCGGTGTGCCATCAGCGGCGCAAGCGGCGAATACACGATCTCGGGGCTCGCCACCGGCGAATATGTGGTCGAGTTCTTCCCCGAGAACACGAGCAGCCTCAACTACATCGATCAGTACTACAACGGCAAGTCCTCGCCCGTCGAAGCGACCAAGGTCGCGGTGACAGCGGGGAACACCACCCCTGGGATCGACGCGGCGATGCTCACCGGCGGTGAGATCACCGGCAAGGTCACCTCCGCGACGACCAAGGATGGACTTGCGGACGTCGAGGTGTGCGCGACGAGCGGCAGCGAGGAATACGAAGGCGAGACGTGTACGGACACCAGCTCGAGCGGCGAATACACGGTATCGGCGCTTGCGAGCGGAGCATACAGCGTTGAGTTCTACTCCTACGGTCCCGACAGCGACTACCTCACCCAGTACTACAACGGCAAGGCCTCGTTCCTGGAAGCGACAAAGGTCGCGGTGAGCGCGGGGGCCACGACGCCCGGGATCGATGCGACGTTGTTGGCGGGCGGGGAGATCACGGGCAAGGTGACCTCCGCGACGAGCAAGGAGGCGCTGGCCGGTGTCGAGGTTTGCGCGACGGCGGGCAGCGATGAATATGAGGACCAGGCGTGCGCCGACACGAACCTCCACGGTGAATACACGCTGACGCGCCTGGCCACCGACGAATACAAGGTCGAGTTCGAGTCAACGAGCGGCTACCAGACCCAGTACTACGATGACCAACCCTCGTTCGCGACCGCCAACGAGGTGTCGGTAACGGCCGGTAGCACCACCTCGGAAATCGATGCGGCGCTGCTCACGGCCGGTGCGATCAGCGGAACGGTCGAGAACGCGAGCGGCGAACCGATTACCAGCGAAGACGTGTGCGTGCAGGCGTTCCTGGTGAGCGGCGAGAGCGAAGACGATTGGAGCTATGCGCAGTCCGCCGTCACCAACGCGAGCGGGCAGTACACGATCACGGGCCTGCAGGCCGGCTCCTACAAGATCGCATTCGCCGACTGCGACCAACTCGACTCATACTCGGCGACGTATGCCTCGAGCACCCGCGACGACGTCCCGCAGTACTACAGCGGCGCGACCGACTGGAGCTCCGCGAGCCTTGTGGTGCTGTCAGCCGGCGGCGTCAAGACGGGTATCGACGCCGAGCTCGCCGCGGCCAGCTCGATCTCCGGGCACACCTACTCCTCGTCGAACGACTCCGACCCGAAGTCGTCAGAGTGCGTCTACGCACAGCAACCGTCGGGTGGCTCACCCAGCTGGGTGTCGGGTCCGCTTGCCGATTACTACGAGGTCTCGTCCAACGACGAAGGCGCCTATGGCTTGGCGCACCTCGCGCCGGGCCAAAAGTACGTCGTGGAGTTCTACGACTGCAGCTATCCAAAGCGCTACCTCACGCAGTTTGACGGCGGTGCATCGACGCCAGAGGCCGCCACCGTGCTGACACCGACCGTAGGCTCACCCGTGACGGGGATCGACGCTCACCTGAGCCTGGGAGGGAAGATCGCAGGCCTCGTGACGGCAAACGGCAGCCCCATCGTCTCAGACGACGTCTGCATCTCGGCATCGCGCATCTACGACGCGAGCAAACCCGACGAACACCCGTATGACGACTACGGCTACGCCACAAGCGGAGAAGGCGGCAGCTACTCGATCGCCGGACTCTCGCCTGGCAACTATGAGATCCATTTCGAAGACTGCGGCGGATCCTCACGCAACGATGTCTCGCAGTACTACAACGGCGCAAGCCGCTCCGACGCAGCCACACCGGTGGAAACCACCCTAGGCGGCGAACACGGCGGAATCGACGCGGAACTGGCGCCGGCTACCTCGATCAGCGGCGTCGTATATGGCTCGCCGACGAAGACCAAGCCCCTCACCGATGTCTGCGTCTATGCGTATTCGGCGAGCGAAACGGAATTTGGATCCCCACTCGAGATCTCCTACACCTACACGGCCGACGACGGCTCCTACACACTTAAGCACCTCGCTCCCGGGGAGGGCTACAAGGTCGAGTTCTACGACTGCGGTGGCCACGGATACTCAATCCAGTACTACAACGAAGCGAGCACGATCTCTGCGGCGACGGTGCTGAGCCCGACGCTGGCGGAACCGCTGGTCAACGTCGACGGCCACCTCGTCAACGACGTGCCGGTGACGGAGATCACCGGTGGCGCGGCCAACGATGCTGCCTCGAGCGCGACGAGCGCGTCATTCTCGTTCACCTCGACGATCCCTGGCTCCACCTACGAATGCAAACTCGACTCTGGCCCCTACACGACCTGCACCTCGCCGTACACGACGGGCACGCTAAGCAGCGCCGAGCACACCTTTACGGTCAGGGCCACTGCGGACGGCATCACGGACCCGACGCCGCCGTCGGTGACGTGGCTCGTCGACCCCAGCTCGCCCAACAGCACCTCAGAAGGCTCCGTGCCCAGCGGCGGGACCGTGAGCTCCAATCCCGGCGAAGGCCCTTCCTCCTCAGACCCGGTTGTCGTCGAAGCGACGCTGCCCGCCGCGGGCACCGTCACGATGACCAAGGAACCCGCAACCACACCAAGTGAAAACGGCTATACGGTCTTCGGCAAGCAGCTCGACATCTCCGCCACCGAACCCGACAGCGGCACGCCGCTCGTCGGCACGGTCGAACACCCGATAACACTCACCTTCGAGATAGCCGGCACGGAGATTCCCACCGGTACCGAACAGGCATCGATCACCGTCCTGCGCAACGGCCAGCCGGCCGCGAACTGCACGGGCACCGAGGGAACCGCCAGCCCGGACCCGTGCGTAGAGAGTCGCACGCCCATCGCCGGCGGCGGCGTCGAGCTCACGATCCTCACCACGCACTGCAGCCTGTGGAACTTCGCCACCGTGCCCTCCACGAAACAGCTGGAAGAAGAAGCAGCCGCAAAGAAGAAAGCCGAAGAAGAAGCAGCGGCCAAGAAGAAGGCCGAAGAAGAAGCGGCCGCTCACAAGAAAGCCGAAGAAGAAGCAGCGGCCAAGGAGAAGGCCGAAGAAGAAGCCACCGCAAAGAAGGCGGACGAAGAAGCGGCCGCAAGCAAGAAGGCCGAAGAAGAAGCAGCGGTCAAGAAGAAGGCCGAAGAAGAAGCGGCCGCGAAGAAGAAGGCCGAAGAAGAAGCGGCCGCGAAGAAGAAGGCCGAAGAAGAAGCAGCAGCCAAGAAGAAGGCCGAAGAAGAAGCGGCGAAAGGTGGTGTCCTCGCGGCGAAAGCAGCCGCGATCGTCACAATCGAGAAGGTCAAGATCACGGTGCGTAGTCTCGTGGTGACTATCAAGATGTCGGCTTCAGGCACGGTGACGATCACCGGTCCGGGCCTGAAGAAGACGGTCAAGGGGCTAGCGGTCGGCACCCACGAGCTGACGGTCCCGCTCACGAAGGCCGGTAGGGCCGAGCGCAGCGCCCGTAAGCGGATCAAGCTGGAAGTCACCTTGCGGACGAGCGGCGGGACGGTGGCGAGCTCAGAGAAGGTCAAGCTCTAACGCGGAGCGCGTCAACGTGAACGGGTCGGGCATCTCCCTCGGCCACCCCGTCGGTGCGACCGGCGCGCGAATCCTGGCGACCTTGCTGCACGAGATGCACAGGCGCCACGCGCGCTATGGCTTGGAGACGATGTGCATCGGTGGCGGGCAGGGCCTCGCCGCGGTCTTCGAGAACGTGGCCTCATAGCCGCCGCTCACGCGACGCCGACGTTTGCGACGGACGAGCGCTCGGCGCGCTTTGCACTGTGCGTTGGGCAGTACACGCCGCGCACACCCCCGTCGCGCAGGCCGTAGCCGAGCCACGCGCCGCCGCGCCACATGAAGCGGAAGAACCGGTCTTCGCGTACCTGGCCGTGCACGCGCTCGCGCGCCCAGGCCGAGCTGACGACGCTCGCCGGCACCGTCTGCTGGCACGAGCATCCGTCCGCCATGTAGCCGGAGGACACGCAGCGCAGCAGGCGCTCGACGCTTGCCTGTGCTGTCACGGATGTATGGGTCAGTGTCTGCATCTGATGTCGTTCGGTCGGGACGACGCGCCGTTGCCCTTTTCGGGCAGTTCGTGTCGTTCTTTTAGGGCTGTTCGCCGATTTTGTGCCCGATCAGTCCCGATCTCCACGGATCTGGACGTTTGTACTACTACCGCCCGCGCGAGGTGCCGCGGCGCATGCGGTTGACGCGGCGCAGCTCCTCGACGGCCTCGTCGAAGCCGCCCAGCGCAGCCCGCGGCCCGTCGCCGAGCAGTTCCACCTCCAGGCGGCTGCGCACGAGCTCGCCGGCGATCGCGTCGGCGCGCTGTGCGCCCGCGCCCGGCCGCGAGCTGACGACGCGATCGAGGCGCTCTCCGCGAAACAGCAGCCCGACGCCGTCGTCCAGCGCCCAACCCCCGGGGAGCGTGCCGTCGCGCACGTGCGCCAGCCAGACCGGCAGGCGCTCGGGCTCGCCGTCGGCGTGGACGGTCACAGATCCGTCGAGCAGGCTCAGGCCGGCGATTGCCTCGGGCGGGCCGCTCGAGCACGTCACGCCGCCCTGGAACCAGCACATCGCGCCGGCGCTCAGCCCGGCGAGCACGGTGCCGCGCTGCCACGCCTGCACGAGCAGCCCGTCGAGCTCGTGCGCGTGCCACAGCGCGAGCAGGTTGCGCATCGACCCGCCGCCCACGTAGATGATGTCCTGCGCCAGCACGATCTCGGCGAGCGAGCGTGAGGAGTTGCGCAGGTGAAACAGCGACAGCTGCTCGGCTATACACGCGCGCTCGCCGAAGCGGGCTTTGAACGCGTTGATCTGCGTGTTGGTGTCGCCGGAGGCGGTCGGCAGGAACAGGATGCGCGGCTCGGTGACGTCCGCGAGCGACAGCACGAAGTCGTCGAGCAGCGGGTTGGCCGGCTCCATCGTGAAGCCGCCGCCGCCCATCGCGAAGATCACGCGTTCGTGCACTTCGACCACCGGCCTCGAGCTCATGCGGTGACGAACTCCGGAGCCGCCAGGCAGATCGCATCCAGGCGCGTCTCGCGCACGTCGCCGTCGCAGGGCTCGACCAGGAACGCGCCGCCGTCGGGGCGCGAGCTGACGACGCGCTCGAGGCTCGTGCCGCGGAAGTGCAGCGCCACGCCGTCCTCGACGGCGAAGCCGGGTCGCATGGCGTCGGCGACGAAGCGGTGGTACTCGACGCGACGCGCGGGCTCGGCGTCGTAGTGGACGCAGTTGGAGTACGGCAACAGGCCCAGCCCGCGCACCATGCGCGGCGCGCCATGGAACGCGCTGAGCGCCTGCTCGAACCAGCACAGCGAACCGGCCGACGGGCCGCACAGGACGATGCCACGGCGCCACGCCTTGCGCAGGATCGCGTCGAGACCGTGAGCGCGCCATGCCCCGAGCATGCTCACGACGTTGCCGCCGCCGACGTAGATCAGATCCTGCGCCAGCAGGTGGCTGGCGAGGTCGTCCTCGACGCCGCCGGTCTGCGCCCCCGAGGGTGTTCCCTGATCGCGCCGGAACAGTGACACGTGGCTGGCCTCGCAGTCGCTCGCGAAGCGGCGGTAGAAGCGCACGACGTAATGGTCGGCGTCGCCTGACGCCGTCGGCAGGAAACACACACGCGGGCGCCCGGAGCGGGAGGCACTCGCTTCGCGCCCGTCCCCGAAGCGGCCAGCGCTGGCCAGCGACAGCACGTAGTCGTCGAGTTGTGTGTCCTTCTCCATCGAGAAGCCGCCTCCCCCAAAGGCGACGATCTGGGGCGATGTGTTTGGCAAGACCCTCTCCTCGGCTGGGACGTCATTCGGACAGCCTCCCGCAGCGTGCCGAGATCGGCGCTTTGCGTATATGGACCGGCGTCCCAGATAGGCGGCCCTACAGTGTCCGGGATGCCGGACGAGGGAGATCGCATCGTGCAGGGCGACGCCGCACGCGAGATGGCGATCTCGATGCGCGGCGTGTTCAAGCGCTTCGATCAGATAGTCGCCGTCGACGGCCTGCACCTCGAGGTCCCGTCAGGCGTGTGTTTCGGCCTGCTCGGACCGAACGGCGCGGGCAAGTCGACGACGATGCGGATGCTCACCGCGCAGACACTCGCCGACGAGGGCAGTATCTCGGTGCTCGGCTACGAGCTGCCGTTGGAATCCAAGCAGTCGCGCCTAGAGATGGGCGTCGTGCCGCAGCTGGACAACCTCGACGTCGAGCTCACCTGTCGGCAGATCCTCACCGTGTTCGCGCGCCTGTACCGCGTCCCGCGCGCGGGACGGGACGCGGCGGTCACGCGCGCCCTGGAGATCGCGAACCTCGTGGCGCGCGCGGACACGATCGTGAAAGAGCTGTCCGGCGGCATGCGCCGGCGGCTGCTGGTGGCGCGCGGGCTGATCCACCGCCCGCGCCTGGTGCTGCTGGACGAGCCCACCGTGGGCCTTGACCCGCAGATTCGCCAGGAGCTGTGGTCGCTGATCGACAATCTGCGCGCGCGCGGCGTGACGGTGCTGATGAGCACCCACTACATCGAGGAGGCCGAGCGCCTGGCGGACACCGTCGCGGTCATGTCCGCGGGGCGGATCATCGCGCAGGGGACGCCCGCGGAGCTCGTGAGTGCGCACGCGGGCGAGCAGGTGCTCGAGGTGTACGGTCCGCCGGAGCGCCTCGCGGACGTGAGCGAGCTGGCGGCGAGCAACGGCTGGACGAGCCGGCGCAGCGGGCCGGCGGTGGCGATCATGCGCGCCGAGACGCTCGACGGGCTCGCGCCCGAGGGCGTGCGCCGCCCGGCCAACCTCGAGGACGCGTTCGTCGCGCTCACCGGGGAGGAGATCGAGTGATGATTTTGGGTGCGTACGCGCGGCAACCCCCGACGCAATCCGCGCAGGCGGGCACGGCAGCAGTAACGCAGCGACGGGTGGGGCGCCTGGAACCGGCCGCGCTGGCCGGCGTGATGAGCCGCGACCTGGCGATCTTCGGGCGCTACTGGAAGGCGACCACGTTCTCCTCGATCGTGCAGCCGACGATCTACCTGCTGGCGTTCGGCCTGGGCCTCGGCGCGCTGCTCAAACACGTGGACGGCCTGACGTACGTCCAGTACGTGGGCACCGGCGTGGTCGCCACCGCCGTGCTGTTCAGCTCGGCCTTCCCCGGCATGTTCAACACGTTCATCCGCTGGCAGTTCCAGCGCACCTACGACGCGATGCTGGCGGCGCCGGTCGACGTCGAAGAGCTGATCACCGCGGAGATCCTGTGGATCTCGCTGCGCGCGGGGGTGTACGGCCTGGCGCCGCTGATCGTCGCGATCGCGTTCGGCCTGGAACCGGAAGTCGGCATGCTGCTGGTCGTGCCGATCGGCTTTGTCACCGGCTTCGGCTTCGCCGCGTTCGGCGTGACCGTCGCCGCGGTCGCCAAGACGATCGACAACTTCAACTACATAACCAGCGCCGTGCTCACGCCGCTGTTCCTCGTCGCCGGCACGTTCTTCCCGATCTCGGGACTGCCCGCCGGCATCCGTGTGGTGGCGCAGATCAACCCGCTGTACCACTGCGTGCAGCTCGTCCGCGACGCCTCGCTCGGCGGCCTCGGCACTCCAGACCTGATCCACGCCGCGGTGCTGATCGCGTTCGCCCTGCTGATGTGGCGACTGGCCGTCAGGCAGCTCGGCAAGCGCCTGATCGACTAGAGCGCCACCCATCCGACCGCCGGCGCGAGCCGGCGGACTACTTATAAAACTCCGACGTTCGGCAAATGCTGCTCCTACACGAGCCGGCGATGCTGCCGCCATGAGCTATTCATTCCGGTCGAGTTCGGCCGCTCCCCACGCAGAATCCGCACCGCCCCTCTCAACGCCCGCCGCTAACGCGTGGGCGGCGCGCGCCTGGAACAGGGCGCGGGCGTTGGCCGGCCGCGTGCACCCCGAGCTGATCGCCGTGATGGCGCTCGCGGGCGTGCTCAACCTGTGGGACCTGTCGCGCAACGGCTGGGCCAACCAGTACTACGCCGCGGCCGTGCGCTCGATGAGCACCAGTTGGCACGACTTCCTGTACGCGTCGATGGACCGCAGCGGCGTGATGACGGTGGACAAGCCGCCGCTGGCGCTGTGGGTGCAGGCGCTGTCCGTGCGCGTGTTCGGCTACCACTCGCTGAGCATCCTCGTGCCGCAGGCGCTGATGGGCGTGGCGAGCGTCGCGCTCGTGTACGACCTCGTGCGCAGGCGCTTCGGGCGCGTCGGCGGCTTCATCGCCGCGCTGACGCTGGCGCTGACGCCGATCGCCGTCGCGATCTCCCGCCACAACAACCCCGACTCGCTGCTCGTGCTGTGCAGCGTGGCCGCGCTGTGGTGCGCGGTGCGCGCGATGGAGCCGCAGACGCGCAGGCGCACGCGCTGGCTGGTGGCGGCGGGCGTGTGCGTGGGCCTCGGCTTCGAGACCAAGATGCTCGTCGCGCTCGTCGTCGTCCCGGGTATCGTCGTCGCCTGGCTGTGGCTCGCTCCCGCCGCCCGCGGACGGCTGCACGCGCTGGGTCAGTTGCTGGCGGGAGGCGTCGCGATGCTGATCGTCGGCGGCGCGTGGCCGCTGCTCGTCGAACTCACGCCCGCCGCCGACCGCCCGTGGATCTCGGGCACCAGCGACAACCGCGTGCTGTCGCTGATCTTCGAATACAACGGCCTCGGCCGCGTCGACGGCCAGGCCGGAGGGGTGGGTGGGCACCAAAACAACGGCGGCGGCAGCGTGTTCGGCGGCGCCACCGGTCCGCTGCGCCTGCTCAACTCCGCGCTCGGCGGGCAGGCCGGCTGGCTGCTCGGCTTCGCGCTCGTCAGCGGCCTCGCGATCCTCCTCGCCAGCCACCTGCGCCGCGCCGACGCCCGCACCGGCTGGCTGCTGGCCGTCGGCGGCGCGTTCGCCACCACCGCCGTTCTGTTCAGCTTCGCCAGCGGCATCTTCCACCCCTACTACGTGTCGCTGCTCGCGCCGTTCGCCGCCGCGCTCGTCGGTGCGGGGGCCGCCCAGCTGATCCGCGGGCGCGTGAACACGCGCATCTTCGGGCCGCTGGCCGTCGCCGGCGGCGTCGCCAGCGAGCTCGTCGTGCTCGGCGACTACTCGGGGCAGCTCACCTGGCTGCCCCCCGTCCTGATCGTCGTCGGCCTGCTCGCCGCGTTCGCGCTGCTCGCGTTCACCGACCGACGGGTGCGCCTGGCGGCCGTTGCCGCCGCGCTCGCGCTCCTGCTGGTAGCGCCAGCCGTGTGGGCGTTCGACACCCTCGGACACGCCACCAACGGCACTTTCCCCGAAGGCGGTCCCTCCTCGGCGCTCGCCAGCGCCGGCGGGGTGGGTGGGACACGGCTCGCCTTCGGCGGACACGGCGGGCTGCGCGGGGCCGGCGGGGTCGGCGGGCCTCCCAACAATGCGGGCGGTGGCGTCGGCGGTCCTGGCGGCGGTGCGCCTGCGCAGCTGTTCGGCTCGGGCCAGGCAGGCGGTCCTCCGGCCGTCAGCACTGGCGCGCGCGGCTTCGGGCACGGCGGCGGCGGGGCGATCGGCGCGCCGATCGGCGGCAGCGTGTCCAGCAGCGTGCTGTCCTACGTCAAGCAGCACGGCGGCGGCACGATCGCGGTGGAGAGCCAGTCGAACGCGGCCTCCTCGATCGTCGAGCAGGATGCGGACGTGGCAGGGATCGGCGGCTTCTCCGGCCGCGAGAGCGACGTGAGCATCTCCTGGCTCGCGCAGGAGGTGCGCTCGGGCAAGATCACGTGGGTGCTCGTGGAAGCCGAAGCGAGCGGGAGCGGCGCCGGCGCTACCGGCGCGACGAATCGCGCTCTCGGCGCGGGTGGCGCGTTCGGCGTCGGTGGCACGAGTCGCACGCTCGGCTCGGGCGCTCGTCCGGCCGAAACGCGCACCGGCTCGCGCAAGGCGATGGCCGCCGTCAAGCAGGCGTGCGTGGCGGTGTCGATGTCCACGAGCGGCTCGAGCACGTCGGGCGTGTCGAGTGCCACCGGCTCGTCAAGCGCCGCCGGCGCCACCACGCTGTATGACTGCCACGGTCGCGCGGCTGAGCTCCAGCGTGTGGGCACGCAACAATCAAGCTCGTGAGGATCCTCGTGGTGGACGACGACCGCGCCGTGCGCGAAGCGCTGCGGCGCACGTTGACGCTCGCCGACTACGAGGTGGCGCTGGCGGAGGACGGCGAGGCGGCGATCGAGCAGATCGTGCAGGCGGTGCCGGACGCGGTGGTGCTGGACGTGGGCCTGCCGGGGATCGACGGCCTGGAGGTGTGCGCTCGCGTGCGGCGCCTGGGCAACCGCGTCCCGATCCTGATCCTGACGGCGCGAGACGCGGTCGCCGATCGCATCGACGGCCTGGACGTGGGCGCGGACGACTACATGGTCAAGCCGTTCGACGTAGGCGAGCTGAAGGCGCGGCTGCGCGCGCTGCTGCGCCGCGCCAAACCGCAGGCGGACACGGGCGACGGGATGTCCTTCGAGGAGCTGCGCCTGGACCCGACGCGCCACGGCGCGCAGGTGGGGGGCAGCTTCGTCGAGCTGACGCGCACGGAGTACCAGCTGCTGGAGCTGTTCATGCTCAACCCGCGCATGGTGCTCTCGCACAGCCTCATCTACGACCGCGTGTGGGGCTATGACTTCGGGCCGACGTCGAACGCGCTGCGCGTGTACGTCGGCTACCTGCGTCGCAAGCTCGAGGACGCGGGCGCGCGCCAACTGATCCACACGGTGCGCGGCGTCGGCTACGCGCTGCGCGAGCCGTGAGCGAACGATCGCGAAGATGAGCCTGCGCACGCGCATCGCGGCGGTCGCCAGCGTGTCGGTAGCGCTCGCCGTGATCGCCGCGGCGATCGGCCTGTACGCGGCCGTCAGCTCGGATCTGCGCGGTGAAATCGACAGCACGCTGCGGGTGCGTTCGCGGACGATCGCCGGCTCCGTCGCCGGCGCTGCGGGCGGCCTCGCCGCGCCTGCAGCAGGTGGCGCGGCGTCCGACGGCGCTTACCTCGGCGGCGCCGGCGGGCCGGTTGGCGGTCCGATCCCGGGCGGGTTCCCGGGAAGGGTTGAACCGGCACCGTTCGGGGCGGCGTCCGGCTACGTGCAGTTCATCTCGGCGCAGGGGCAGGCGTACGTGCCGGGCGGCCAGGGCGCCTCGCGCAGGAAGATCCCGCTGACAGCCGGCGACCGCGCGATCGCGGCGCGCGGCAGCGGCAGCAGCCTCAGCGACCGCAACGTCGGCTCGACCAAGCTGCGCGTGCTGACGGTCGGCACGGGGCCCGCAGGCGCGGTGCTGGTCGCGCAGCCGCTGACGCAGGTCGAACACGAGCTCAGCCGGCTGCTGCTGATCCTCGTACTGATCGGCGTGGGAGGCGTGGTGCTGGCCGCGCTGCTGGGGGCGCTGGTGGCACGCACGGCGCTTGCGCCGATCGGGCGCTTCACCCAGCGCACCGAGTCGCTCACCGGCAACCTCGACCTCTCGCGGCGGCTGGAGGTGAGGGGGCACGACGAGCTGGCGCGGCTGGCGGGCAGCTTCAACGCGACGCTCGACGCGCTCGAGCGCTCGGTTCAGGCGCAACGCCATCTGATCGCCGACGCCAGCCACGAGCTGCGCACGCCGATCTCCTCGCTGCGCGCGAACATCCAGATCCTGGGGGAAGCCGGTCGTCTGGAGGCGGCCGAGCAGGACAGCCTGCGCGCCGACATCGTCGCGGAGCTCGACGAGCTGACGGCGCTGGTCGGCGACGTGGTTGAGCTTGCGCGCGGCGCCGCCGCCGACGGTGTCCTCGACGACGTGCGCCTGGACGAGGTGGTGCGCAGCACGGTCGCGAGCGCGCGCCGGCGCGGCGAAGTCGACTTCCAGCTGAGCCTCGAGTCGACGATCGTGCGCGGCCAGGCCGACCGTATCGGCCGGGCGGTGTCGAACCTCGTCGACAACGCCCGCAAGTGGAGCCCCGACGGCGCGACCGTCGAACTGGTGCTGGAGGACGGCGTGCTCAGCGTGCGCGACCACGGCCCCGGCTTCCAGGAGGCCGACCTGCCGTTCGTGTTCGACCGCTTCTACCGCGCGCAGGACGCGCGCAAGCTCCCCGGCTCGGGCCTCGGACTGGCGATCGTGCGTCAGGCGGCGGAAGCGTGCGGAGGCTCCGCCGAGGCTCACAACGCGCCGGGCGGCGGTGCGCTGCTGCGGGTCAGCTTCGGCCCGCGGACGGCGCCCGCGGCGCTCGCCGACGGCGACGACTGAGCGGGGACCGCACGTGTTCCGTATGCGTCCGCCTCTGCCGCTAGCTTGAAGGATATTCGAAGGAAGCGTCTAATACGCCGTTGGTACGCCGAAACTTTCGGGTGCCTGCGGAGTCTACGAGGGTAGAAGTCAGGTTGCTTCGTTCTATAGGGAGGTCGGTATGAGGTCGAGGTCGCACGCTCACGTCTGGGTCCTAGCACTGCTCACGGGCGTGCTCATCTCTCTCGCCGCCGCGGCGGCCGCGCAGGCCGCGCCTGCAGAACTCCCCGCGATCGAAAAGCTCGTAGCGACGAACTGCAAGGTCGCGACCTGCGGGGAGGAAAAAATCGAAGAAGGTCCCTTCAAAGAACCGTTCTTCGAGCCGAAGGCCAAAATCACCGTCGCCGAAGCGGAAGCCGAAGGCTTCACCCAAGCAGGCGGTCGTGTGCCCTTCGGAGTGACCGACTTCAAGGTCCAGACGATCCCCGGAGGGAAATACTCGAACGGCACCGTGGTGCCGACCAGCATCGTCACGCATCTGCGCACCGACGTGGCACCTGGATTGGCTACGAATCCCTTCGCCGTCGAACGGTGCACGTTTGCTGAATTCGGCAAAGAACTCGTCCCCGGCACGGGTTTCTTCACGGCGCCGGGTGCCGAATGCGCAGAAAGCGAAATCGGCGAAAACGACGCGACCGTGTACGCCGGCAACCCCGAAGAAGGCGGAGCCGGCGATCTCGCGCTGTCCGGGGAGGTCTACGACCTGATCCCCGGGGCCAACGAAAGAATGGCCAACGGCGCCAAGCTTGCCTCCGACTACGGCGTCGCGCTCGAACTTCCGAAGCCGCTCACGGCCGCCCTGCTCGCCAAAGGCTTCAAAGAAGCGGAAGAAAAAGGCGCTGAACCTGGCAAAAACAAATTCCCGTCGCTCGGTGAACAGGCGTTCCTCGAGGCGGAACAGTGGTACGCCCACACGCTGATCAAAGGGAACGTCGAATGGGGCAAGGAAGCGCGGGGCACGGATCAGGGGGACTTCCACGACTACTTCGAAATCGAAGTCTCGCCGGAACTGCCGTTGGTCCGGTCGCGGCTCGTGTTCGATGGGAACATAGGCGAAGGCGACTTCGTCACCAACGCCACCAGCTGCCCGGGACACAACACAACGACCCTTCAGCTCACGGACAAATCGGGCACGACGGTCCCGAAGGAATTCACCACCCCGATCGGGCTCGAAGGCTGCGAAAGCCTCAAGTTCGAACCAAAGTTCGCGCTGACGCAGTCCAACACGCTCAGCGACCAGCCCGATGAACTCACGGCCGAAGCCTCCGAGGAACACGAACCGACCAAAACGGATGTGTCGCAGGTCAAATCCGCTTCGTTCACGCTCCCCGAAGGCATGACCCTCGACCCGTCCGCCGCCCACGGCCTGGAAGCGTGCACGGAAAGCCAGGCGCATCAGGAAGGCACCGTGTTCGGGGGCCAGTTCGGCGTCGAATGTCCGGCCGGGTCCAAAATCGGCACCGTCAGCCTGAATGTGCCGACGCTCCCCAACGGCTCATTGACGGGCAGCGTGTACCTCGGCGCTCCCAACTCGGGCACGATCGAAGGACCGCCGTACAAAATGTACGTTGTGGCCAACTCCGAAGAATACGGCGTGTCGGTCCGCCTGCTCGGCGAAGTCGTCCCCAACGAAGTCACCGGCCAGGTTACGACCTACTTCAACAACCCGCCGGAACAGCCGTTCAGCAGTCTTACGCTGCACTTCGATCGAGCCGTGCTGACGTCCGTCGCCAACCCCCTGGTCTGCGGTACACCTCAAGGTTCGACGAGCTTCACGCCGACGTCGGCGCCGGCGGCGCCGAAAAACGAAGCGTTCGGCGTCTCCGTGACCGGCTGTGCCTCCTCGCTGCCGTTCGCCCTCAGCCAGACCGCAGAAGGTGAAATCGGTACGGGCGGCGGCCACACGTCCTACAACTACGGTCTGAGCCGTCCCGAAGGCGACCAGTACCTGCAGGAAGTCAAGACGGTTCTGCCCGAGGGCCTGGTCGGGGAGATCCCCGACGTGACGCTCTGCGAAGAAGCTGCCGCCAACGCCGGCACGTGCGGCCCGGCGAGCAAGATCGGTAGCGTGTCCGTGGCCTCGGGCTCGGGCTCCTCGCCTTACGTGTTCAACGGATCGGTGTACATGACCGGGCCATACAACGGCGCGCCCTTCGGGCTGTCGATCGTCGTGCCGGCGGTCGCCGGGCCGTTCAACCTCGGCAAGGTGGTCTCACGGGCGACGATCAACATCAACCCGATCACCACGCGGGTCACGGCCGTCAGCAAGCTGCCGACGATCGTGAAGGGGATTCCGATCCGGTTGCGCTCGCTGAACGTGAACGTCAACCGGCAGGGCTTCCTGCTGAACCCGACCAACTGCACGACGGCGCTGCGGACCGAAGGCACGGTGACTTCGACGACCGGGACTGTCCAGGAAGGCCTCTCCTCGGCATTCCCGCTGGAAGGCTGCAGCGCGCTCGCGTTCAAACCGACGTTCACCGCCTCCACCAGCGGCAAACACTCCAAAGAAAACGGTGCGAGCCTTGTGACCACACTGACCCAACTGCCGGGCCAGGCGAACGTCAAATCGGTGCTCGTGACGCTGCCCAAAGCGCTGCCTTCGCGTCTGACCACGTTGCAGAAAGCGTGTCTTGCGAAGGTGTTCGAAGCGAACCCCTACAACTGCACCAAAGAATCGCCGGGGTCGGAAGTCGGCACCGCCACTGCGGTCACGCCGACGCTTCCGGGAGTCATGAAAGGACCCGCGTATCTGGTTTCACACGGCGGCGAAGAATTCCCGAGCCTGGAGCTCGTGCTCGAATCCAACGGCGTGCGCGTGATCGTCGAAGGTAAGACGCACATCACGAAAGGGATCACGACCACGAACTTCGAATCGGCGCCCGACGTGCCGGTGTCGAGCATCACGGTCACCCTGCCGGTCGGTCCGCACTCGGCGCTGACGACCGAAAGGCTCAACACGAACCTGTGCACGGCCAAGCTCGTGATGGCGACCAAGATCGTCGGCCAGAACGGCAAGGAATTCAAACAGAACACCGTAATTGCGCCCACCGGCTGCGGAGTGCAGATCGTGGGTCACAAGGTCGTCGGCAACACCGCCTACCTGACGGTCAAGACGTTCGCCGCCGGGCGCATCAGCGGCGGCGGAAGCGGCCTGAAGACGGTGTACCGCACGCTCACCGGCGCGAGCAACGCCACGACGCTGAAGGTGCCGCTGGGTAGCAGGGGCCTCAGCAGGCGTCGCCCGTTTAGCGTGAAGATCCGCGTCGGGTTCGTGCCCAAGAAGAAGGGCGCCCATTCGTCCACGACGGTGAAGGTGAAGTTCCGCCGCTGACGGTCTCCGAGATCTGGACCTGACGGGGGCGGCTCCCAGGCCGCCCCCGGTCAGCGTCCGTATGCCGTACATTGTCGGTATGGATGTCGTTACGGGTACGGATACCTCTACGTCGCCTGCTGGGGTGGATCGCCTGCTGGTCGGCATCCGCCACCTGACCTCGCTCGCCGATGCTGCGGGCAATGCGGAGGCGATGTTCCGCGCGCTGGCCGATGAGCTGTTGTCGGTGCCCGGCGCCGAGGAGGTGCACGTCCACCATCTCGTCGTCGACGGCGAGAGCGAGGACGAGCCGGTGGTCGTCTACATGGACGGGGGGGTCGGGCGGCTGAGCTATCTGCGCCCGCGCGCCGAGCGCCCTCCGGGCGTGAGCTGGGTGGCGAGCACGCGCCGCAGCTTCCTGGCCTCCGACCCGCAGGAGCTTGCGGCGAGTGTGCCGCGGCTGGCGCAGACGGGTACCGTCAGCTCTGCTCTGCTGCTGGCGCTCGCCGAGCGCGGCGAGGTCGAGGCGGTTGTGGTGCTCGTGCGTCGCGAGGCCGAGGTGTTCGGCTCGGGCGAGGTCGAGCTCGCCGTCGCGCTCGTCGAGCAGGCCTCCACCGCGCTGGCGCTCGCGCGCGCACGCGCCGAGGCCGGCACCGATGCCGTCACCGGCTGCATGAACCACCGCGCGATGCGCCGGCGCCTGGATGAGGAGATCGACCGCGCCACGCGCACGGGAGGCCCGCTGTCGGCTCTGCTGATCGACCTCGACGACTTCAAGCTCGTCAACGATCGTCATGGCCACCAGGCCGGCGACGCGATGCTGCGCGGCGTCGTGCACGCGCTCGTGGGAGAGTTTCGCGCGTTCGACCGCGTCGCCCGCTATGGCGGCGACGAGTTCGTCGTGATCCTGCCGAACGCCGCCCTCGACAGCGCGGCCGCGGCGGCGACACGCGCGCTCGAGCGTATGCGCGCGATCCCCGCGCAAACCGGGGTCGCCGCCGGTGTGTCGGCCTCGATCGGCGTCGGCCAGTGGCATGCGCCGATGAGCACCGACCAGCTGCTCGAAGCCTGCGACGCCGCGCTGCTGCGCTCCAAGCGCCAGGGCAAGGGTCGCGTGACCCGCGCGTCTTAGCTTTTCTCTGCGAGACTGGCAGGCAGTCCCTGTAGGCCGCGAATCGCACGGGAGATGCCCATGTCGGAGAACAGCTTTGGCGCCAAGGACACGCTCGAGGTCGGGGGCACCGCCGCCGCAGGCGGTGGTCGCAGCTATGAGATGTTCCGGCTGGACGCGCTCCAGCAGCGCTTCGACATAACGCGGCTGCCGTTCTCGCTGAAGGTGCTGCTCGAGAACCTGCTGCGCACGGAGGGCAACGGCTCGGTCACCGCCGCCGACGTCGAGGCGCTCGCCAGCTGGGACGCCACGGCCGAGCCGAGCAAGGAGATCGCGTTCACGCCCGCGCGCGTGCTCATGCAGGATTTGACAGGCGTTCCCGCCGTCGTCGACCTGGCGGCCATGCGCGAGGCGATGGCCGCCATGGGCGGCGACCCCGCGAAGATCAATCCGCTCGCGCCCGCCGAGCTCGTAATCGACCACTCTGTCCAGGTCGACGCGTTCGGCACGCGCGACTCCTTCCGCTTCAACGCCGAGCGCGAGTTCGAGCGAAACCAAGAGCGTTACGTGTTCCTGCGCTGGGGGCAGGGCGCGTTCGACGAGTTCGCGGTCGTGCCGCCCGACACCGGCATCGTCCACCAGGTCAACCTCGAGTACCTCGCGCGCGTCGTCTTCCCCAACGAGAAGACCGGACAGGTCTACCCCGACACGCTCGTCGGCACCGACTCGCACACCACCATGGTCAACGGCCTCGGCGTGCTCGGCTGGGGCGTCGGCGGCATCGAGGCCGAGGCCGCCATGCTCGGCCAGCCGATGTCGATGCTGATCCCGCAGGTGCTCGGCTTTCGCCTGCACGGGCAGCTGCCGGAGGGAGCCACCGCCACCGACCTCGTGCTGACCGTCACGCAGATGCTGCGCGAACGCGGCGTCGTGGGCAAGTTCGTCGAGTTCTACGGCGCCGGGCTAGCAGGGCTGCCGATAGCCGACCGCGCGACGATCGGCAACATGTCGCCCGAGTTCGGCTCCACCTGTGCGATCTTCCCGATCGACGCCGAGACCATCACCTATCTCGAGCTCTCCGGGCGCGCCCCCGAGCAGATCGCGCTCGTCGAGGCGTACGCCAGGGAACAGGGGCTGTGGCACGACGAGAGCTCCGAAGAGCCCACCTTCAGCGACACGATCGAGCTCGACCTGGGCAGCGTCGAGCCGAGCATCGCCGGGCCCAAGCGACCGCAGGACCGCATTGCCCTGAGCCACGCGCAGGAGTCCTTCCGCGAGGCTCTCAGCGGCTACGTCACCGACTACGACAGTCGCGACGAGGCCGACGCGGAGAGCTTCCCCTCCAGCGATCCCCCCGCCAACGGCAGCGACCGCCCGCGGCCCCACGACGGCGGTCCCAGCTACGTCGAAGCGCCGGGCGAGGGCGAGGGCGCGGTGACGGTGAAGGCCGCCAGCGGCACCCGCTGCACGCTCGCCGACGGCAGCGAGGTCGAGCTCGACCACGGCCACGTGGTGATCGCCGCGATCACCAGCTGTACCAACACCTCAAACCCGTCGGTGATGATCGGCGCTGGCATCCTCGCGCGCAACGCGCTCGCGCGCGGCCTGCGCTCGAAGCCGTGGGTCAAGACCTCGCTCGCGCCCGGCTCGAAGGTCGTCACCGAGTACCTCAACCGCGCCGGCCTCACCGAGCCGCTGGAGGAGCTCGGCTTCAACCTCGTCGGCTACGGCTGCACGACCTGCATCGGCAACTCGGGGCCGCTGCCGCAGGAGATCTCAGCGGTTGTCAACGACGCCGACCTCGCGGTCGTGTCCGTGCTGTCCGGCAACCGCAACTTCGAGGGGCGCATCAACCCCGACGTGAAGATGAACTACCTGGCCTCGCCGCCGCTGTGTGTCGCCTACGCGCTCGCCGGCACGATGGACATCGACATCGTCGCCGACCCGCTCGGCCAGGACGAGCACGGCGAGGACGTCTACCTGCGCGACATCTGGCCCTCGGCGCGCGAGGTCGCCGACACGATCGGCGAGGCCGTGCGCACGGATATGTTCCGCAAGAGCTACGGCGAGGTATTCGCCGGCGACGAGCGCTGGAACGGCCTGCCGGTGCCCGACGGCGAGCGCTTCGCGTGGGATCCCGCCTCGACGTACGTGCGTCTGCCGCCGTACTTCGACGGCATGCCCGCCGAGCCGCAGGCGGTACGCGACATCGACGCCGCGCGCGTGCTCGCTCTGCTCGGCGACAGCGTCACCACCGACCACATCTCGCCCGCCGGCTCGATCAAGCGCGACGGTCCCGCCGGCACCTACCTGCAGGAGCAGGGCGTCGCACCGCGCGACTTCAACTCCTACGGCGCGCGCCGCGGCAATCACGAGGTGATGATGCGCGGCACCTTCGCCAACATCCGCCTACGCAATCTGCTCGGTCGCGATGCCGGGCTTGAGCCGCTACCCGAGGGCGGCTACACGCGCTACCTCGCCGACGGCTCCAACGAGCAGATGTCGATCTACGACGCAGCCATGCGCTACATCGATGAGGGCCTCGACCTGGTGGTGCTCGCGGGCGAGGAGTACGGCACCGGCTCCTCGCGCGACTGGGCCGCCAAGGGCACCAAGCTGCTCGGGGTGCGCGCGGTGATCGCGCAGAGCTTCGAGCGCATCCACCGCTCGAATCTCATCGGCATGGGCGTGCTGCCACTGCAGTTCCCCGACGGGCAGAGCGCGCAGTCACTCGGCCTCACCGGCGAGGAGGCCTTCTCGGTGACCGGGCTCGCCGACGCGATGGCCGGTGGCGGCGGGCCCGCGCGCGAGGTGCGCGTGCGCGCGACGCGCCCAGTGGAGGTGTCAGGCCCGGACGGCGACGGCGACGCGACACGCGACGCGGTCGAGTTCGACGCGCGGGTGCGCATCGACACGCCGCGCGAGGCCGAGTACTTCCGGCACGGGGGCATCCTGCAGTACGTCCTGCGCGGACTGCTCGCAAGATGAGCGATCGAGGGCAGGACACGCCCGGCGAGCGCTCGGACGCCTCCGACGAGCACACGGACGCACCCGACGACGGCACGGCCGCACCAGGAGAGCGACCGCAGGCGGGCGGCGTGCCGCAGGTGCTCGGCGAGCTGCTGAGCGCGCGCGGACCGTCGGGCTACGAGAGCGCCCCCGCCGAGGTCTGGCGTCAGGCGGCCGGCGCCTTCGCGCAGGTCAGCAGCGACGTCGTCGGCACGCCGCTCGCGCTCGTCGCGCCCAAGCACGGCTACGACAGCGCGCCGCGGCGGCTGCTGGTGATGGGCCACATCGACGAGATCGGGCTGATCGTCACGCACATCGACGACGAGGGCTACCTGTGGTTCAGCGGCGTCGGCGGCTGGGACGCGCAGATCCTGGTCGGACAGCGTGTGGTCCTCGACACGCGCCAGGGCCCGCTGCCCGGGGTGGTGGGCAAGAAGCCGATCCATCTGCTGCGCGAGGAGGACCGCAAGAAGGTCGCCGACATGCGCGAGCTGCACATCGACATCGGCGCGCGCGACGGCGAGCAGGCTCGGGCGCTCGCGCGCGTCGGAGACGTCGCCGTGATCGACGCCCAGCCGATCGAGCTCCCCAACGGGCGGCTGGCCTCGCGCGCGCTCGACAACCGGCTCGGGTCGTTCGTGGCGCTCGAGGCCGCGCGGCTGGTGGCTGCGGCAGGCGGCGCGCAGTGGGAGCTCGCGGCGGTGGCGGCCGTCCAGGAGGAGATCACCTTCGGCGGCTCGCGCACCAGCGCGTTCGCACTGGCGCCCGACGCGGCGATCGTCATCGACGTCACCCACGCGACCGACGCCCCCGGCATCGACGTCAAGCAGGCCGGCAAGCACGAGCTGGGCTCGGGGCCCGTGATCAGCCGCGGCTCCACGCTCAACGCCACGCTGTTCGAGCTGCTGCACGACACCGCCGAGGCCGAGCAGATCCCGTTCACGATCGAGGCCTCCGCGCGCGCCACCGGCACCGACGCCGACGCCGTCCACATCAGCCGCGGCGGCGTGCCCACGGGACTCGTGTCGATCCCGGTCCGCTACATGCACTCGCCCGTCGAAGTCGTCGAGCTCGCCGACGTGCACGCCTGCGCGCGCCTGGTCGCCGCCGCCGCGCTGGCGCTGGAGCGCGAGAGCGCGTTCGCGAGCTAGGCGGCGCCGTCGAGCTCGGTCGCCGGCACGATCTTGTACGCCTCGCCCGGCGCTCCGCCGATGACCAGCATCCGCACGCCACTGGGACCGGCGTAGACCTTGCGCCTGGCGTCCGGGCCGACCCGCACGAAGGTGTCGGCGTCGAGGTCCGCCCGCTCGCCGTCGACGTCGATCCAGCCGGAGCCGCCGATCGCCACGTAGACCTCCTCCTGCCCGCTCTCCGCATGATCATGCTCGGGGTAGTCGGCGTAGTCAGGCGGAAGCTGGATCACCTGCATGCCGAACGCCTTCACGCCCAGCTCCGCGCGCACCTTCACGAAGCCCCCGCCGAAGCCGGCCTCCATCTCCTCGAGCTTCTTCGCCGTGTAGTCAGCCATCTCTCGCTCCTCGGTCGCGTAGCCAGGACGGCGCACACTACCGAGCGTGCGGGCCGCGGGGGCGCTGCTACGCGCCGGGACGGAACGGCACCACGATCGCCAGCTGGCGCGAGTGCGCGAGCAGCGTGCCGTCGCTCGCCCAGATCAGCCCGTCCTCGACGAAGAAGCCGTCGTGTATCAGCTCGCTCGTCGTCTGCGCCAGGCACAGCTCACTGGGGTCGGCACCCGGCACGGGGCGCATCCGCTCGTGGAAGTGCACCGTCAGATCGACCGTCGGCACCGCCGACCACTCGCGCAGGCGCATGTACGGCGCCGGGATCAGCGCGTCGCTGAAGAACGCCAGCGACAGCGCGTCGATCGGGCGCGGCTCGACCAGCCCCATCCACGCACGAATCGCCATCGGCCGCTCCTCGCCCGACAGCGGCAGGCCCTCGATCCGCGGCTGCAGCACGATGTGGCGCGCGAACTCGGGGCCGTGCTCCATCAGCCGGAGGCTCTCGCGCGAGGGATCCGGCGGCTCGACATCGGGCATCTCCAGCTCTGAGATCTCAGGTCCGCTCCACGGCACCGAGAACGCCGCCAGCACCAGCGCGATCAGCTCCCCGTCCTGATGCATGCGCGCGGACAGCGTGCTCAGCGAGCGACCCTCGCGCTCCAGCGTCGTCGCGATCCGCACCCGCCCCGGCTCGGGCGCGCGCGCGTAGTGGATCGTCAGCGAGCGCGGCGCACGGCCCGGGTCGGCGACGGACGCGATCAGCGGGCGCAGCAGCATCGCCGCCAGATAGCCGCCGTGGGGGCCGCGACCGGCGCGCCAGTCGGGCGCGACCTGCGCCGCGAACACGGCCTGCTCGCCGACCCCCGGGGGCAGTGGGCCATCCTCATGCCAGACCGCCGTGTCGCGGTCGAACTTCGTGGCCTCAGCCACGCACGAGTCGCTTGTAGGTGATGCGGTGCGGACGGTCGGCCGCCGCGCCGAGCAACGCCCGGCGGTGTTCCTCGTAGGCCTCGAAGTTGCCCTCGAACCACGTCACCTGAGAGTCGCCCTCGAACGCCAGCACGTGCGTCGCCACGCGGTCCAGGAACCAGCGGTCGTGGGAGATCACCATCACGCAGCCGGGGAATTCCAGCAGCGCGTTCTCCAGCGCGCGCAGCGTGTCAACGTCGAGGTCGTTCGTAGGCTCGTCCAGCAGCAGCAGATTGCCGCCGCTGCGCAGCAGCTTCGCCAGGTGCACGCGGTTGCGCTCGCCGCCGGAGAGGCCGCCGATCTTGGCCTGCTGGGATGAGCCCTTGAAGTTGAAGCCCGCCGTGTACTGGCGCGAGTTGACCTCTCGATCACCGACCTTGATGTGCTCATAGCCTTCGGAGATCTCCTCCCACACCGTCTTCTCGGGGTCGAGCGCGTCGCGCGACTGGTCGACGTAGGCCAGCTGCACCGACTCGCCCAGCTCCAGCGTGCCGGCGTCCGGCGACTCCTCGCCGGTGATCATGCGAAACAGCGTCGTCTTGCCGGCGCCGTTGGCGCCGATCACGCCCACGATGCCCGCGCGCGGCAGGTCGAAGGACAGCGAGTCGATCAGCAGGCGATCGCCGAAGCCCTTCACCAGGTCGCTCGCCGTCAGCACCCGCTCGCCCAGGCGCGGTCCCGGGGGGATGTGGATCTGAACCTCCTCGAGCTTCACGTTGCGCTCCTCTGCAACCAGCTCCTCGTAGCGTGTCAGGCGCGCCTTGGACTTCGTGCGCCGCCCCTTCGGGTTCGTGCGCACCCATTCGAGCTCGGCTGCGATCGTGCGCTCGCGAGCCTTCTCCGAGCGCTCTTCCTGGGCCAGGCGCACCTGCTTCTGCTCCAGCCAGCTCGAGTAGTTGCCCTCGTAGGGGATCCCGCGGCCGCGGTCGAGCTCGAGGATCCAGCCCGCGACGTTGTCCAGGAAGTAGCGGTCGTGCGTGACCGCCACGATCGTCCCCTTGTACTCCGCCAGGTGCTGCTCCAGCCACGCCACCGACTCCGCGTCCAGGTGGTTGGTCGGCTCGTCGAGCAGCAGCAGGTCGGGCGCGCGCAGCAACAGGCGACACAGCGCCACGCGCCTGCGCTCGCCGCCCGAGAGCGTGCTCACGTCCGCGTCCGCCGGCGGCAGGCGCAGGGCGTCCATTGCGTATTCCAGCTGCGTGTCGAGGTTCCACGCGTCCGCCGCTTCGATCTTCGCCTGCACCTGGCCGAACTCCTCCGCCGTCTCATCGGAGTAGTTCGCCGCCAACTCGTTGAACCGGTCCAGCAGCGCCTTGGTCTCCGCCACGCCATCCTCGACATTTCCCTTCACATCCTTGCCCTCGTCCAGCCGCGGCTCCTGCTCGAGCATGCCCACCGTCGCACCCGGCGCCAGCGCCGCCTCGCCGCGGTACTCCTGATCGACGCCCGCCATGATCCGCAGCAGCGTCGACTTGCCCGCGCCGTTGTAGCCGAGCACGCCGATCTTCGCGCCCGGGTAGAACGCCAGCGTGATGTTCTCCAGCACCGTCTTGTCCGGCGGGTGGACCTTCGACAGACGGTGCATCGTGAAGACGTACTGGGAGGACATTCGCACGCAGGATAGGACAGGAAGGAATTCCCACCCGCCCCGCTAACGTTGTCGGGTCATGCCCACCACGGTCCTCGACATCGAGCAGCACCTGCTTCTGCTGGAGCTCGAGGCGCCGTTCACCAAGCGCGACGTACAGCTCGCGCGCCGGCGCATGGCCAAGCGCTGGCACCCCGACGTCGCCCCGCAGGGGCGCCAGTTCGAGCACGAGCGCCACCTCAAGGCCATCAACGAGGCCGCCGACCAGCTCGAGCGCATAGCCGAGGGCTCGCGCGGGGGCAAGGTCTCGCGGGGCGCCGTCAAGGTCAGCGCCGCAGCAGCGCGCAGGGAGCGCGAGGAGGCGGGAAGGCGCGCGTACGAGGCCGAACAGCGCGCGCGCGCCGCGGCCAAAGACCGCGCCGAACACGATCCCTTCGGCAGCCGTGTGCCCGACCACTCGGTCGTGCACCGCTACGCGCGCTGCCTGTCCTACCCCGAGTGGGGCGTCGGCACGGTCGCCGGCATCTACTTCTCCGCCGATCCGCGAGGAGACGGCGAGGAGGTGCAGCAGTGGGCGCGCGTCAAGTTCAGCCACGGCATCCGCACCGTGCCCGCCGGCAGCATGAAATTCGTCGACTTCTCAAAGCCGGACCCCGCCGAGGAGCGCGTCGAGCGCTTCATGCTCGCCGCCCAGCGCGCGATGGCCGAAGGCGAATACGAGCTCGCCGCGCAGCGGCTGATCTACGCCCGCGACGCCGAGCCGCGCAACGTCGCCGTGCTGCGCCTGATGACGCTCGCCTTCTGGCAGGCCGGCAAGCTCGACGAGGCCGCGCGCGCCGTGCGCGACTGGGCGCGCGTGGACCCCCGCCGCCCCGCCGCCCACCGCTTCGCCGCTCGCATCTACGAAGACATCGGGGCGATCGACCTGGCCGAGGAGGCCGCCGAGCGCGCGGCCAAGCGCGGGCCGTCCGACGCCGGCGCGTGGGAGCGCCTCGGGCGGCTGCGGCTGCAGCTGATGGACCGCGAGGGGGCGCTCGAGGCGCTGCGCAAGGCGCTCGCGCTCGGGGCGGGCGGCGAGGTGCGCGACCTGGTGGTGCAGGCGCTCGCGATCGAGCCGAGCCTCGCCGGGTGACGACCCTGGTCGCGTGGAGTTAGGTTCCTCTTTTCAAGGTCTGTATAACGATCGCTATACAGAGCCCACGCGTGGTGTGCGCTCACAAGATGTTCACCGCCCGCGATACGACCAGCCCGATCGTCACCAGCGAGACGATCGACTGCACGCCCATGATCATCTTCGCCACCGGCGTCAGCGGCATCGTGTCGGTGGGCGAGAAGGCCGTCGCGTTGGTCAGCGACACGTACAGGTAGTCGATGAACTGAGGCCGCCAGTACAGCGGCTCGATGCGATCGTCGGACATCTGCGGGAACAGGAAGTCGGGGGGGCCATCATGCCCGGACGCGCGCCGGCCGGGGCCGCCGCGGTCCCACTCCCAGTACCAAAGCGCGAAGATCAGGAAGTTCGTCAGCCAGATCAGCATGCCCGAGACGATCAGCGCGTTGCCGTTCGAGACGTTGTGGTGCAGGAGCAGGTGGATGAGCTCGACCAGCGAGAACACATTGGCGGCGCTCACGAACGCCGTCAGCGCGATCGCCGTGCGCCTGCGGCCCTTGTGCTCGTGCTCGAGCTGGCGCGGCGTCGCCATCGACAGGCCGATCAGCAGCACCCCCTCCAGCGACGGAATCAGCCACCCGGGTCCCGCCGTCAAACGCTCGGTCAGCCCGAACTGCAGGCCGATCGCCGTCAGCACCGTCGCCTGGATCGGCCAAAACGCCTCGGGGGCCGCCGGTGGCGGGTAGGGGCGTCCGGGTGGGCGCTCGGATCCCGTGGGTTGGCTTGAAGTTGCGTCCGCCACAAGCCGAGAGGGTAGGGGGCGCATCGGAAGGGAAGGGTGCGAGCAGCAGCCGCCGGACGTTGCGATCCGCTCGGCCCGATAGGTTCGCGCGATGCGCCTGATCGTCGCCCGTTGCGAGGTCTCCTACGCCGGCCGCCTGAGCACAGTCCTGCCGGAGGCCGTGCGCCTTCTGATGCTCAAGGCAGACGGCACGTTCATGGTGTGGGCCGACGGCGGCGGCGCCAGCGTCAAGCCGCTGAACTGGATGGTCGCGCCGACCGTGATCGAGGAAGAGCTCGACGACGACGGCCGCCTGCGGCGGCTGCTCGTGCGAAAGCGCGGTCAGGAGGAGCGGCTGGAGATCCTCGTCGCCGAGATCCTCTCCGAGGTCGAGCACGAGCTCGACACGCAGATCGGCCTGGAGAAGGAGGGGGCCGAGCGCGAGCTGCAGGAGCTGCTCGCCGGCGCGCCACAGTGGTGCGGGGAGGGGTTCAGGCTGGTAAGGCGCGAGTGGCCGACGGATATTGGGCCGGTCGATCTGATGTGCAGGGACGGCGAGGATCAGTGGATCGCGGTGGAGATCAAGCGCGTCGGCACGATCGACGCGGTCGAGCAACTGGCGCGATATCTGGAGCGCCTGCGGCTGGACCCCGCGCTCGGCTCCTGTCGCGGCGTGCTCGCCGCCCAGACGATCAAGCCGCAGGCGCGTGTGCTGGCGGAATCTCGCGGGATCGACTGCGTGGAGGTCGATATCGCCGTCCTGCGCGGGGAGCGCGAGCCCGAGCTGAAGTTGTTTGCGGCATAGTCCCGTCCATGAACGATCAAGACACTGCGGTGGTTCTCACCGAGCGACGGGGAAACGTCCTGCTGATCACGCTCAACCGGCCCGAGGTGCGCAACGCCGTCAACGCTGCGCTCGCCGCCGGCGTCGCCGGCGCGTTGGAGGAACTCGATGGCGACGACGGCCTGTCCGTGGGCGTGCTCACCGGCGCCGGCGGGTTCTTCTGCGCGGGTATGGACCTGGGGGCGTTCGTCAAGGGCGAGTCCGCGTGGTTCGCCGATCGCGGCTTCGCCGGCATCGCCCAGCGCGCCTCGCGCAAGCCGCTGATCGCCGCGATCGAGGGCTTCGCGGTGGCGGGCGGGATGGAGATCGCGCTGGCGTGCGATCTGATCGTCGCCGCAAAGGGGGCGAAGATGGGTATCCCCGAGGCCAAGCGCTCGCTCGTAGCCGCCGGCGGCGCGTTGCTGCGGATGCCGCGGCGCATGCCCTACCACGTGGTGATGGAGCTCGCGCTCACCGGCGATGTGATGCCCGCCGAGCGCTTCCACGACCTCGGCCTGGTCAACCGCATCGCCGAGCCCGGCTCGGCGGTGGAGGTCGCGCTCGAGCTCGCCGGGGAGCTCGCCAAGAACGGGCCGCTGGCGCTGACGGCGAGCAAGCAGATCCTGCAGGAGCAGTTCGACTGGTCGAGCGCGGAGATGTGGGAGAGGCAGGGCGCCATCTCCGGCCCGGTGTTCGCCTCCGAGGACGCCAAGGAGGGCTCCTCGGCGTTCAAGGAGAAGCGCGAGCCGGTCTGGAAAGGTCGCTAACGCCCGCGGTTGTGGCGTTTGCGCTTGCGCTGGCGGCGTATCTCCATAAAGCGCCGCCACAGGGCCAGCATGTCAGCGCTCCCCCGGGGTCTTGCGGGGATACTGGGAGATCTCCTGGCGCAGGTCGATGGCGGTCGTCACGATGCGGTTCTGTTCGGCCGCGTGCGCGGCGGGGTAGCCCTCTCCCGGGCTCGCGCGCTCGGGGCGTCCAATGTAGCCGAAATGCATCTCCTGGGGCATGATCTGCATCAGCCGCGGGAACATGTGGGCGCGCGCGCCCATGTTGCGCGGCTCCTCCTGCACCCACAGCACCTCGCGCAGGTTCGGGTAGCGACCCATCAGCTCGAGGATCTGACGTTCGGGGAACGGGTACAGGAGCTCCACGCGCGCCACCGCCAGGCCAGTGTGCGACGGCCGATCGGGGTGCCCGACGAGGTCGTAGTAGATCTTGCCCGTGCACAGCACCAGGCGCGTGACCTGCTCGTCTTGCACCTCCGGCTCGGCCAGCACCGGCTGAAAGCGCGTGCCCTCGGCCATGTCGACGATCGCGCTCGCCGCCTGCGGCAGGCGCAGCAGCGACTTCGGCGTCATCACCACCAGCGGACGCTGCTTGGCGATACGTGCCTGGCGGCGCAGCAGGTGAAAGTACTGCGCCGGCGTCGTCGGGCTGGCTACGCGTATGTTGCCCTCGGCGGCTGCACGCAGGAAGCGCTCGAGGCGCGCCGATGAATGCTCCGGTCCCGACCCCTCGTAGCCGTGAGGGAGCAGCAGCGTCAGGCGCGATGTCTGACCCCACTTGGCCAGGCCCGAGGTGATGAACTGGTCGATGATCACCTGCGCCGAGTTCACGAAGTCGCCGAACTGCGCCTCCCACAGCACCAGCGTCTCCGGCGCCTCCTGGCTGTAGCCGTACTCGAAGCCCATGCACGCGAGCTCCGACAGCGGGCTGTTGTGTAGCTCCAGCGGCGCCAGCGCGTCGGGCAGGTTCTGAATCGGACACACGGTCTGGCCGGTCTTCGCGTCGTGCAGGACCATGTGGCGCTGGCTGAACGTGCCGCGCTCGGTGTCCTGGCCGGTCAGGCGCAGCGGCGTGCTCTCGGTGAGCAGCGACGCGAACGCCAGCGCCTCCGCGTGCGCCCAGTCGATGTTCGCCTGCGACGCCGCGCTCTGCTCCAGCGCCTCGCGCCGGCGATCGAGCTGTTTGACCATCTTCGGGTGCACGGTGAAGCCGTCGGGCACGCGCAGCAGCTGCTCGCCCAGCTCGCGCAGGTGCGCGACCGGCACCGCCGTGTCCACCTCCGGGCTCGGTGAGCGGTCAAGCTGGTACTCGCCCGTGCTGTGCTCCGACTCGTCCTCCGCCGCCGCCGCGATCTTCGCCTTCAGGCGCTGGTGCAGGAGCGTCATGTTGTCCCACACCTCCTGCGCCTGGCGATCGACGTCGTCCTTGGTGACGATCCCCTCGCTCACCAGGCGGTCCGCCCACAGCTCCCACACGCGCTTCTTGGTCTTGATCTTCGCGTACATCTCCGGCTGGGTGTACGCGGGCTCGTCGGACTCGTTGTGCCCGAAGCGGCGGTAGCCGATCAGGTCGATCAGCACGTCGTGACCAAACTCCTGGCGAAACGCGAACGCCAGGCGCACCGCGCTGATGCACGCCGGCACGTCGTCGGCGTTGACGTGGATGATCGGCACGTCGAAGCCCTTGGCCAGGTCCGATGCCCAGCGCGTCGAGCGCGCGTCGTCGGGGTCGGTCGTGAAGCCGATCTGGTTGTTGGTGATGAGGTGCACCGTGCCGCCGACCTGGTAGCCGTCGAGCGCCTGCAGGTTGAACGTCTCCGCGACGACCCCCTGGGCGGGGAACGACGCGTCGCCGTGGATCACGATCGGGACCGCCGCGTTGGTCTCCTGGTGGGCGTGCGGTCCTTTGCGCGAGGTTTGGGCCGCGCGCGTCGCGCCCTCGACAACCGGCGAGACGTACTCGAGGTGGCTGGGGTTGGACTCGAGGTTGACGCGGATCGTTCCGCCCTCGGGCAGCTTGTAGGTCCCCTGCGTGCCGTGGTGGTACTTCACGTCGCCGGTGCCGCCCTGCGGGATCGTCGTCACCGCCTCCAGCGTCGAGGCGCCCTCGAACTCCGCGAAGATCGTGTCGTAGGTGCGTCCCAGGTTGTGCGCGAGCACGTTCAAGCGCCCGCGGTGGGCCATGCCGATCACCACCTCCTGCCCGCCGTGGGCCGCTGAGAGCTGGATCAGCTCGTCGAGCATCGGCACCGTCATGTCGAGGCCCTCGATTGAGAACTGGTGCTGGCCCAGGTAGGCCTTGTGCATGAAGCGCTCGAGCGCGTCCACCTTCACCAGGCGCCGCAGCAGCCTGCGGCATTCGTCGTTGGTCAACCCCTGACGGAAGGCGCCCGACTCGATGTGCTCGCGCAGCCACACGCGCTGGCGATGCGAGGCGATGTGCTCAATCTCATACGCGATCGTGCCGCAGTAGGTCTCGCGCAGGTGCGGTAGCGCATCCGCGAGCGTCGCGCCCGGCACCCACACCTGAAAGATCTTCGCCGGCAGCCTCGCCTGCAGCTCCGGCGTCAGCCCCAGCGCCTCCGGCTCCAGGCCGGGGTCGCCCTCCGGCTCGGAGCCGAGCGGATCCAGGTGCGCCGCCATATGGCCGTGGCTGCGCACCCGACTTATCAACGTGCTCGCCGCCTGCACCGCCTGGAGGATCTCCTCGCCGGCCGGCGCGCTCTGGCCGTCGGCGCTCGCCGCCGCATGCGCCGCCGCCGACGCGGCCGCAGCCGGCGCGGGCAGCGGGGGCTCGGGGCCGAGCTCGACGCCCAAGGCGCTGAAGACCTCCTCGTAGAAGCCGTGCTCGCCCTGCAGGTAGGACTCGACTCCCGCGAGGAAGCGTCCCGACTCCGCTCCCTGAATTACGCGGTGGTCGTAGGTCGAGGTCATCATCATGACCTTCTCCGCGCCGATCATCTCGCCGATGTTTCCCAGGCCCACCGGGTAGCCGATCGAGCCCGTCGCCACGATCGTCCCCTGGCCGCCCATCAGGCGCGGCACCGACGCGACCGTGCCCAGGCCGCCAGGGTTGGTGAGGGTGATGTTCGCGCCCACCAGGTCGTCGGCGGTCAGCGTGTTCGTGCGCGCCTTCTCCACCAGCGCGTCGTAGGAGTCCAGGAAGCTGTCGAACGACAGGCTGCCCGCGTTGGAGATCACCGGAACCATCAGCGTGCGCGTGCCGTCCTTCTTCTCCACGTCAACCGCCAGCCCCAGGTTCACCCGCCCGTCGACCACGCGGTTGGGCTTGCCGTCGATCTGCGCGAAGTGGTCTGCCATCACCGGCATGTCGCGCGCCGCGCGCACGATCGCGAACGCGATCAGGTGTGTGAACGACACCTTGCGAGACGACGCCTTCAGCTCGCGCCGGCGCGCGTCGAGCTTGGTGACCGTGAGCGTGCGAAAGCTCGTCGCCGTCGGTATCGACAGGGAGTCCTCCATGTAGCGCACCAGCGCCGCCGCGCCGCCGCGCATCGGCTGGGAGGCGGGCTCGCTCGCCGGGGTCGCAGCTCCTCCGGCGCTCGCGCCGTTCGCCGCAGCCTGTGCCGTGGCAGCGTCCGCCGCGGAGAGCACGTCCGACTTGGTGATCCGGCCGGCCGGCCCGCTGCCCGGGACCGAGTCGAGATCCACTCCCTCGACCGCCGCCGCGCGCGCGGCCACCGGGGTCGCGTTCGCGGGCTTCTCCGCGACCGTCGCCGACCCCGGGACCGACGCCTCTGCGCTCTCGCGCTCACGCCCCTCGCCGATCGCCGCGTCCAAGCGCTCGGTCGCGCTCGTCGGCGTCGCGTCGCCCACCTCAATTCGCGCGATCACCTGGCCGACGGTCACCGTCTCGCCCTCCTGCGCGAGTATCTCGCTCACAGTTCCGCTGGCCGGCGAGGGCAGCTCGACATCGACCTTGTCGGTGGAGATCTCCACGATCGTGTCATCGGCCTTGATCGGGTCGCCGACCTTGGCGCGCCATTCCAGGATCGTGCCCTCGGCCACAGACTCGCCCGCCGCCGGCGTCACGACGTCGACCGTCTGCGCCGTCTCGCTCGACGTCGAGCTCGCAGCCTCAGCCGCGGCGGGCTGCTCGGCCGCTTCGCTGGAGGCGGGCTGCTCGCCGGCGCCATCGGGCTGCGGCTCGCGCTCCGCGGTGGCCGGCGCCGCGCCGTTGACGGAGATGCGCGCGATCACCTGTCCGACCGTCACCGTCTCGCCCTCCTCGACGAGGATCTCGCTGACGACGCCGCTGCCGGGAGAGGGCAGCTCCACGTCGACCTTGTCGGTCGAGATCTCGACGATCGTGTCGTCGACCCGGATCGGGTCGCCGACCTGGACGCGCCATTCGAGGATGGTTCCCTCGGTGACCGACTCTCCCGCAGCAGGGGTTACGACGTCTATCGTCTGCACTGCCGTCGTGTCTGTGGCCATCGATGTCTCACTTTAGCGCGGCTGCTGGGCGCTCATGTTTGTGGTTCTCGTGGGTGAACTGTTGCGTTCGCGCTGCTCGCGGATGAACTGGTAGCTGCCGAAGAACGGCCCGATGCCGCCGAGCACGGCGACGGCGACGGCGAGCTTCAGCGACACCACGCGCAGCCGCGCGGCGGTGATGCACGCCAGCGACATCAAGATCCACATCAGCCCGTGCGTCCACCCGAGCACGAACGTCAGCGGTTCGGGCTTGCCGATCGCGAACGCGCTGATCAGCAGCGCCATGTACACGCACGAATGTGTGAACGACGCCCACTTCAGGCGCATGAACGTGAGTGGGCCGGCCTCGGTGCGATCGAGCGCGGTCACTGCGTCAGCCAGTGAGCCATCCGCGGCAACGCCTCGCCGGCCTCGGAAGGCCACGCGTCGATCTCGCGCGGCCACCACGCGAACTCGTCGTGCTCGTGGTCGGGCGTGACCGCCTCCTCTGCGCCCTCCGCCAGCCACGCCTGCCCGACGAACATCACCATCCTGTGCGGCAGGCGCAGGAGCGCCTCGCCGCACACGCGCTCGGGCGAGACCGCCCACTCCTCTTTCAGCTCACGTACCAGCGTCTCGCCGGGGTTCTCGCCGAGGTCCACCGCGCCGCCGGCGCCGAGCGCCCAGCGCCCCGCCCACGAGGACACCCACGAAGCGCGCCGGCCGGCCAGCCAGCGGCCGTCGGCCGAGCGGGTCACGCACAGCGCCGCGACGCTCTCGGAGGCGTCGCCGTCGACCAGGCGCAGGGCCCAGCGCAGTGGCTGCAGCTCGATCGCGAGCCCCTGCTCGTCCTGGCGGTAGTCGACCAGCCGTGCCGCGACGCCGTCGTGGCTGGGCGAGCCGCGTTGCTGCAGCTCCCTGATCGCCGCATCCGCCGCCTCGGTGTGCTGGGGCGAGGCCTCGAACGGCTGCTCGCGCCAATGTGCGGTGATCTGCTCCAGCGTCCACGGCCCGCGGGCGAGGATCTCCGGCGCTTGAGGAGTGGACTGTGGCGGCTCGGGCACTCCAGTCGAAGCATAGACTCGGCGCCGTGGGCGCCCGCCGCAATAGAGTCGGGTTAGTGAGCGCGCGCCGACGCAAGCACTGGGGGTGGGGCTTTGAGGATCAGCAGCCTTCCGTCGGGCAGCTGCGCGCATCCGCGGCGACGCTCGCCGATCGGTTGGGCCTCGCCCCGGGCGAGGTGCAGGAGCCGGTCGCGCTCGATGCGCTGCGCCTGGCGCCACCGCGCATCGAGGTCCCCGCGGCGCTGGCGGAGATCTGCGCGCAGGACGCCCACGCGCGTGCCAGCCACGCGCTCGGCAAGTCCTACGCGGACGTCGTGCGTGGCTTTCGCGGGCGCTTCGAGCATCCCCCCGACGTCGTCGTGCGCCCGCGCAGCGAGGCCGACGTCGAGCGGGTGCTCGAGTGGTGCTCGCACGCGCGGCTCGCCGCGATCCCGTTTGGCGGGGGGACCTCGGTTGTCGGTGGCGTGACCCCGGATGTCGGCGATCGCTACAACGGCGCCGTCTCGATCGACCTGGGCGCGCTCGACCGCGTTCTCGAGGTCGACGAGGTCTCGCGCGCGGCGTGCATCCAGGCGGGCGCGCTCGGGCCGCAGCTGGAGTCACAGCTCGGGCGCAGCGGGCTGACGCTGCGCCACTTCCCGCAGTCGTTCGAGCTCTCCACGCTCGGCGGCTGGATCGCCACGCGTGCCGCCGGGCACTTCGCGACGCTGTGGACGCACATCGAGGACTTCGTCGAGTCTGTGCGCGCGGTCACGCCCGCCGGAGTGTGGGAGTCGCGGCGGCTGCCGGGGTCGGGGGCGGGCGTCAGCCCCGACCGCATGCTCGCAGGCTCGGAGGGGATGCTCGGCGTGATCACGCAGGCGTGGGTGCGCGTCCAGCCGCGTCCGACGCAGCGCAGCTCAGCGGGCGTGCGCTTCGCGAGCTTCCTCGCGGGCGCCGAGTGCGTGCACGCGATCTCGCAGGCGGGGCTGCATCCGTCCAACTGCCGCCTGCTCGACCCCGGCGAGGCCGCGCTGACGCTCGCCGGCGACGGCTCTCACGCGCTGCTCGTGCTCGGCTTCGAGTCCGCCGACCACCCCGTCGAGCAGTCGATGGCGCGGGCCCTCGCGCTGTGCGCCGAGCACGGCGGCGCCCTCCCCGAGCGGCGTGAGCGCGCAGGCGGGCGCCAGGAGCCCGATGACGGCGGCGGGGATGCGGTCGGGTCCTGGCGTCAGGCCTTCCTGGGCGCGCCGTATGCGCGCGATGCGCTGGTGGCGATGGGCGTGCTGGCGGAGACGTTCGAGACGGCGATCACGTGGGAGCGCTTCCCCGCCTTTCACGAGCGCGTACGCGCCGCGACCGAGGAGGCGGTGCGCGAGGTCTGCGGCCGCGAGGGCAGGGTCTTCTGCCGCTTCACGCACGTTTACCCCGATGGGCCGGCCCCGTATTTCACGGTGCTCGCGCCCGCGCGCGTGGGCGAGGAGATCGAGCAGTGGGCGGCGATCAAGCGCGCGGCCTCCGACACGATCATCGCCGCCGGCGGGACCATCACCCACCACCACGCAGTCGGGCGCGATCACCGGCCGTGGTATGACCGCCAGCGCCCCGAGCCGTTCGCACAGGCGCTGCGCGGCGCCAAGCTGACGGTCGACCCCGCGGGCATCATGAACCCGGGCGTGCTGGTCGACCCGATCCCATGAAGATCGCCGTCCTCGGCCCTGGAGGGGTTGGCGGCCTCGTGGCGGGCGCGCTCGATCGCGCCGGCAACGACGTGCTGGTGGTCGCACGCGAGCCAACCGCCGCCGCGATCTCCGAGCAGGGGCTGCGTGTGCGCAGCGCGACGCTCGGCGAGTTCGTCGCTCGCCCGCGTGCGCTCGCCCGCCTGAGCGAGCCGGTAGATGCGCTGATCGTCGCGACCAAGGCGGCTGGGCTCCAGCCGGCGCTCGAGCGCATCGCCGCGGCGCCGGGTTTGGTGTTGCCGCTGCTCAACGGACTCGACCACCTCGTGGTGCTGCGCGAGCGCTTTCCCGCCGAGACCGTGCTGGCGGGCTCGATCCGCGTGGAGGCTGACAGGCCCGAGGCGGGGGTGGTCGTGCATACCAGCCCGTTCCTGCTCGTCAGCATGGCCGGCGAGCCGGCCGTTCACTCGGCGATGCAGGCGCTTGCGGACGCGCTGTCGCAGGCGGGGATCCCGACACAGGTGCTGGAGTCCGAGGCGCAGGTGATGTGGTCAAAGCTCGTGCGCCTGAACGCGCTCGCTTGCGTGACCAGCGCCCACGATGTGCTGCTCGGGGAGATCCGCTCCACGCCGGCCCTGCGGGCGGAGCTCGTGGGCGCGATCGAGGAGGCGTGCGCGGTCGGTAGGGCCGAGGGTGCGCATGACGTCGACCCGCAGGTGGCGATCGCCGAGCTGGAGCGCGCCCACAACACGCTCGGCAGCTCGATGCAGCGCGACATTGCCGCCGGGCGCGAGCCCGAGCTGGATGCGATCCCCGGTGCGGTGCTGCGCGCGGGCGCCCGCCACGGCATCGCCTGCCCGACGATCGAACGGCTGGTCGCGACGATTGAAGTTAGGCTTCCGGACGGGGGATAGGGCCCGAGCTCAGCTGACCGGCGCCCGGTTCGCGATCGTGGCGCAGAACCTCCAGCAGCTCCGCGTACGGTCCGACCAGATAGGCGTCGTCGTCGGGTGCCAGCCGCGTGTCGCGCCGCGGCGGGTGCTCGAGCGCCGCTGAGCCTGCCGAGCGGCGGATCGCCACGACGCGGACCGTGCCCGGGAGGTCGAGCATCGCCAGGCCGTCGAGGCCGCCGCCGGCGCTGACCCGCAGCCGCGCGAGCAGGAACGGATGGTTGCCGACGTAGAAGGTGAACAGAACCTCCAGGCCCATAGCGGCGCCGACGAACCAGGGGGCGGCGATCGCCGACGTCGACCAGACGTGGCGGAAGCCGAAGCTCTGCTGCAGGCGATGGCCGAGCTGGCGATCGAAGACCCTGAGCACGACTGGCACGTCGGTCCAGCGCTCGCCGAGCCGGTCGCGCACGGCGAGCCCGGTCTCGATGTTGGTGAGGTCGTCGGAGGTGAGAATCGCGACAGCCCCGGCGCTCGAGAGGTTGACCGAGTCGAGCGTGCGCGTCATCGTCGCGTCGCCGATCACGAGCGGCGCTTTCAGCGCGCGGGCCTCGCCGACGTAGCGGTTGTCCGCCATCCGCTCGATCACGATCACCTCCTGTCCGGCGGCGAGCAGGCCTTCGAGTACCTTCATGCCCACCGCACCAAGGCCCACGAGCACGACGTGCCCGCGCATGCCGGGGATGCGCCCTCCACCGAGCGACTGGGCGATCCGGCGGCTGACCAGAGCGTTGGTCAGGAGCGCGAACAGCGTGCTGACGAGCGTCGTCCCGCCGATGATCAGCAGGATCCCGAACCACTCCATCGCCGTCGACTGGTGCGAGAAGTTGAAGTCGCCGAATCCGACCGTGGCGATCGTCTCTACGGTGAAGTAGATCGAGTTCAAGATCGGCAGGTGCGAGTGCACGCCTTCGGCGTGCCTGCTGTAGTCGAAGTGCAGCACCACCGCCGAGACGATCGTCAGCGCGAGGCCGAGCACGAGCACGATGCGAACGGGCCGGTCGAGGACGCTGAAGATCGCTCCCGAGGTTCTCTTGGCGAACGCTCGCGATCGCGCGATCGCCTCAGACAGCCGCCTCACGTCGGCCTGCCGCTGGCCGAGCCCCGCCGCCTCGAGCTCGGCCGGAGTCCCCATCAGCATGACCCGGTCGCCGGCCGAGACCGTCTGGTCGCGTCCCGGACAGGGGATCAGCTCGTCGTCGGCATCGGTGACGACCCCGATCGGTGCGAGGCTGCCATAGAGCTCGCGCAGCGTGGCGTCCCTGGGCGCGAGCACCTCCGCCGCGATGAACGCCGTGTCGCCCAACGTGAGCTCGCGAGCGCGCCGACCGCGGCACGCTTCGATCACGGCCGGGGCGAACAGCGCGGCGACGTCGAGCACGCCAACCGAGCGCAGCACGCCCTCGAGCGCGTGCGCGACCGATGGGTTGTCGAGGTCGGCGACCACGCGCACGTCGGGGCGCAGGTCGCGAACCTGCAGCACGGTCTCGAGCGTGCGCAGGTCGGTGTGCTCGGCGCACACGACCGCGGAGGCGCCCACGATCCCCGCGTCGAACAGGGGGTCGCTCAGATGTCCACCGCGCGGCAGATGCGGGATGCCCCAACCACGCACGATCCGCACGAGCCGCTCGTCCGGATCATCGTCGAGCACCACCACGCGCGCGCCCGCGAGATGCAACTGCTCGACGGTGCGCAGGCCAACGGCATTCAGACCGCACACGATCACATGGCCGACCCACTCTCGGCAGTGCTGAAAATCGGATGGCGAGATCCCCGCAACAGTTGCCACGACACTTCAGTTTGCGTGTGCAGCGCGTGTTTGCCCTTGGCCCTGCGTCCAAGATCACCGCGGCCGCCGCGCGTCGAATGACGCCCTGCGCCGGCGGCGCTACTGCGCTTCGAACGGCGAGCGACCGGGCGAGAGCGCGGGGATCGCCTGCGAGGCGATCGCCTCGACCGCCTGCTCCTCGGCCTCCGTCAGCTCCTCGTCGTGCTCGCCGTCGCACAGCACACGGAAGTTGCCGGTGACGCCGCTGTCGGCGTGAATGGTGATGCCGGGGAGTATCTCCTCGCCCTCCTCCAGCCCCAGGCGCTCCATGTCGAAATGCGCCAGGCCGATCCCGTAGGCGGTGTGCGTGGGGTTCTCGCGGTCGTGTGCCGCCACCGCCTGGGCGAAGCGCTCGAGGTTCTTGGCGATCTTGCCGGTGTCAGCCATCGCTGCGGGGAGCGTAGCGCGAGCGCTGTATGTTGGGGACGATGGCGGACACGCAACCAGTCGAGAACCCGCCCTTCGCCTCCACTGCCGCCGAAGTCCGCAGCGACGGCCACGCCGGCGAGGTCATCCGCACCGTCGAGTTGACCAAGGTGTACGCGGGAACGGATTTCGCGGCCGTCGACAAGCTCAACCTGAGCGTCAGCGGGGGAGAGATATTCGGCCTGCTCGGTCCCAACGGCGCCGGCAAGACGACGACCGCGGGGATGCTCACCACGCGCGTGATCCCGACCTCGGGCTCGGCGCACGTCGGCGCCATCGACGTGGTGGCAAACCCCGCGCTGGCCAAGCAGCTGCTCGGGATCGTCTCCCAGCAGAACACGCTCGACCGCCAGCTGACGGTGTGGGAGAACCTGTACTTCCACGGCCGCCTGTTCGGCATCTCGGCTGCGGAGTCGCGCCGCACGGCCGACGAGCTGCTCGAGCAGTTCCAGCTCTCCAAGTGGGCGAAGGCGTCGGTGTACGCGCTCTCCGGCGGGATGGCCCAGCGGCTAATGGTCGCGCGCGCGATCTTCCACCGGCCGGCGGTGCTGTTCCTCGACGAGCCGACCGCCGGCCTCGACCCCCAAGGACGACTGGCGCTGTGGGAGATCCTCGGCGAGCTCAACCGCGAGGGCCAGACGATCCTGCTGACCACCCATTACATGGAGGAGGCGGACACGCTGTGCGACCGCGTGGCGATCATGGATCACGGCAAGATCCTCGCGCTGGACACGCCGGAGGAGCTCAAGCGCTCGGTGGGGGCCGACACGATCGTCACCGTCAAGGCCGACGGCGATCCCGACGCGCTCGCCGCGCGGCTGACCGATGAGCTCGGAGCGACCCGCGCGCGCGTGGTCGACGGCAGCGTCGAGCTGCACGTCAAGGGCGTCGAGCGACTGGTGCCGCGGGTGGTGGGCGCGGCCGAGAGCGCCGGCTTCGACGTGGCCGACCTGTCGGTGTCCGAGCCGAGCCTGGAGACGGTGTTCATCAACCTCACCGGCAAGGAGCTGCGCGACTGATGGCCGTCGCCCCACCCCTCGCCGCCGCGCGCCCGCACATCGGCCTGGAGCCGACGCGCTCGACGATGGCCGCCAGCCGCATCGCGTTGCGTGCGCTGATCCTGCGCGATCTGGTGGTGCTGTGGAAGAACAAGTGGGAGTTCGTGGTGCGCACGCTGATCCAGCCGTTCCTGCTGGTGTTCGTGTTCTTGTACGTGTTCCCCACGATCGGCCAGGGCATCGGCGGCGGCGGGGGCAACGCCAGGGAGTCGGCCTTCGCGACCGTGCTGGTACCCGGTGTGGTCGGCATCTCGATCATGTTCCAGGGCATCCAGGCGGTCGCCATGCAGCTGTCGACCGAGTTCGGCTACACGCGCGAGATCGAGGACCGCGTGCAGGCCCCCTGCCCGATCTGGCTGGTGGCCGTCTCGAAGGTCTTCTCGGGGGCGATGCAGGGACTGATCGCCGCGGTGATCGTGTTCCCGATCGCGGCCGTCGTGCATGCCTCCGGCGTCAGCGCCCATCTGTCCGTGCACTGGTTGGTGGTTATCACGCTGATCCCGCTGGCGTGCATCACCATGACCTCGCTCGGGCTGCTGCTGGGAACCGCCTTCGAGCCGCGCAACATCGGGCTGATGTTCGGGTTCGTGGTGCTGCCCTTGACGTTCCTCGGTGGCACCTACTACCAGTGGACGAAGCTCTCGCCGGTGCAGGTCGACGGCATCCACTGGCTGCAGATCGTCGTGCTCGTCAACCCCCTGATCTACATCAACGAGGGTATGCGCGCCGGGCTGACCGAAGCCTCGCACATGCACCTGTACGTCGTGTATCCGGTGCTGATCGGCTTCTGCGCGGTGTTCCTCGCGGTGGGGCTGCGCAAGTTCCGCGGGCGCGTGCTGTCTTAGGTGGCCGCTAGGCCTTGCGCTTGGGCGGCAGCGAGCGCGCGTAGTCGACACCGCGAGCGACCCAGCGCTCGAGCTGGTGCTTTGTGCGGACACCGTCGGGGTGGATTCGCAGCCATCCGTCCATCGTGCGTCCGCGCATCTCGAAGGGTGCCGCGTGCGGCTTGCCCAGCAGGGCGTCGGTTTCGCTCGGGTCGCAGCGAAGCAGCAGGCCGCCCTGTCCACTGACGCTCACCGACATGTGGCCGCCGATCAAGAACGCCAGCCCGCCGAACATGCGCTGCTCGACGACGCCCGCCTCGGTCGCGACCAGCTCGCGGATGCGGTTGGCGAGATCCTCGTCGTATGCCATCAGCTGGGGGATGGCACGGTGAAGCCTTGCTGCTCGGCGCCTTCGGCCAGACCGTGGAGGCGGTCGATAGTGTCCACCCACTCAGTATGCCGATCGTGAGTGCACACAGGGGGATGCGCATGATCGGGGAGATGCGCAGGAGAGTTCGACTCGTGCTGTCGCTTCGGGTGCTACCGCTTAGGGTGGCCCATTTCGTGTGGTGCGCGTACCGGCATGCGCAACGCGTCGGCGACGATTTCAGCCTCGCCTCTGCAGCCCGACCGGCCGACTTGGCAGATCTCCTGTCCCTCGCTCGCGACCGCACGATGATCGTCGAGCTCGGAACCGGAACGGCCTGGAGCGCGATCGCGCTGGCCCTTGATGACCGGAAGCGCAGCGTCGTGAGCTATGACTCCACTGCGCGGCACCAGCGCGAGGCTTATCTCGATCTTGCCGGACGCGACGTGCGGGAGCGCATCGACCTTCGCGACGAACCCGACTGCAGCGGGCCGCGGCCGCGAGACCTGCCGGTTCAGCTCCTCTTCGTCGACTCATCGCACGAGCGCGAGTCGGTGCTCGCGGCATTTCAAACATGGCGGAACGCGCTCGCGCCAGGCGCCATGGTCGTGTTCCACGACTACGACCATCCGGGGTATCCGGGTGTTCGTGAGGCCGTTGCCGAGTTGGGACTCGCCGGCGAGGAGAGAGGCGGGCTGTTTGTGTGGGAAGCGCCGTGACGCGGAACGCAGGGTTCCACTTCGATGAGCGCGATGCGCGAAGCGCGATCTCGACCCGCCGCGCCCTGGAGGCTTGCTGCTCGTAGAGATTCTGCGCTGACGATCGGCTTACGCCGTCTCGATCAGCTCGATGCGGTAGCCGTCAGGATGCTCGCCGGAAGCTGATCAGCCTTGCGTGTCGCTCGGGGAGGGCGAAGCCAGATGGGAAGGCTGGGGCTAGGACATCTAGACGCGGCCGGGAAGGAGGTTGAATGCTTCAATGTGGCGTGGGCGGATCACTGTGAAGTGGCGGCGATCGAGTGTCGCTACTTCGGTCGCGCCAAGGCGCTCGGCGGCAGCGATGACTGATGCGTCGACGGTGCCAAGGGGAAGGTCGTGGTAGCGCGCGACCAGCTCTGCGATCCGAAGCGTGTCCGCGGGGTCGACCGGCTCCAGGCTCATCTCGCCGCCCGCAAGGTCGCCGAGGAATCGAGTCTCGGCCTGCCAACCGAGACGACTTGCGATCAGGTATACGACCTCGGTAATCACGAGGGTCGGGACGATCAGGGGGCCGGGATGAGTCTCCAGCAACTCAAGGCACGCCCCGTGATGAGCGTCGTCGCCGTCCACATAGGCGTAGAGTGGCCCAGCATCAATGATGAGCGCTATCGCCCAGCTCCGCGCTGATGATTTGCTCGATCCGCCCGGAGATGTCGCTGTTGCCGCTGTGGCCTGCGGCAGCGGCTCGCAATTGTCGGCGTCCGCCTCGTAGGTGGGCTTCGAGCGCCGAGCGCGTGACATCCGAGATGGTGCTGCCGCGGCGTCTCGCCTCGTGTCGCAGCCGCTCGTCGAGCTCCTCGGGGATCTTTACCGTCGTGCGTACCACGTATGCCAGCATACCATGATGGCAAGGCCGGCAAGGCCCACGCGCATGGTGGGTTCAGGGTGTCTCAATTATCTCAATTCGATAGCCGTCCGGATCTTTGACGAAGCACAGCCGCGAGCCGCCCTCGCGCACGGAATACGGCGGCTTCTCCGGTTGGATGCCCTGCTCGGCAAGCCGCGCGAGCGTAGCGTCGAGGTCATCCGCGGTGATCGCAATATGCCCGTAGCCGCTGCCGATGTCGTAGGAGTCGACGCCGAAGTTGTAGGTCAGCTCCAGGCGCGGCATGTCGCCGTCGCCGGGCTGGTTCATGAACACGTTGACGGCCTCGTCTTTGATCGGCAGGCGGCCGATCTCCTGGAAGCCGAGCGCCTCATAGAAGGCGACCGAGCGGTCGATGTCGGTGATGCGGTAGCAGGTGTGGATCAGCGCCATGGCCGGGGAGTGTAGGCCACCGAGCGCCGCTCACCAGCGCCCGCCGCCAGACTAGACTCTCGCGGCGTGCGAACCCTGATCGTTGGCCACGGTGGGCGCGAGAGCGCGTTGGCGCTGCGCATGGCCGAGGACAGCGAGCTGCATGCGTTCGTCGGTCACGAGAACCCGTCGATCGTCGCTCACGCGGCCGCGTCCGGAGGCGGGCACCAGGTCGGCGACGTGTGCGATCCGCGGGCGGTCGCGGCGTTCGCCCGCGAGCGCGAGATCGACATCGCGATGGTCAGCGCCGACGAGCCGCTGGCGGCGGGGGTGGTGGACGCCCTGCTCGCGCAGGGAACCCGCGCGGTCGGTCCCACGGCGGCGGGCGCGGAGATCGAGTGGAACAAGGCGTTCGCGCGCTCGCTGCTCGCGGAGGTCGCGCCCGAGGCCGTGCCGCAACTGCGCGTGGCGCGTAGCACGAGCGAGGTTGCGCAGGCGATCGCGCATTTCGGCTCGACGCCCGTGGTGGTCAAGCCGTCGGGGTTGACCGGCGGCAAGGGTGTGAAGGTGATGGGTCCGCATCTGGCCAACCACGGCGAGGCGGGAGCGTACGCTCGCAGCCTGCTCGACCGCGCCGGGCCCGGCGAGTCGGTGCTGATCGAGGAGAAGATCGTCGGCGCCGAGTTCACCATCCAGGCGGTCAGCGACGGCAGGACCGTCGTATTCCCGCCCGCGACCTACGACTACCCGTACCGCTTCGACGGCGACGAGGGCCCCGGTACGGGCGGCATGGGCTCGCTGTCGATGGCCTGCGACACGCTGCCGTTCATGAGCGCCAGCCACTACCGGCAGGCGTGCTCGATCGTCGAGCGCGTGATTGAGCGCCTGGCCGAGCAGGGCCGCCACTTCAGCGGCGTGATGAACAGCGGCTTCTTCGCTACCGCCGACGGCGTCAAGGTGATCGAGTTCAACGCGCGCTTCGGCGACCCCGAGTGCATGAACATCATGAGCCTGTTCAGCGGCAGCTGGCCGCAGGCGATGGAGCGCATCTGTGCCGCCACGCTCGACGCGCGGGATGTGCCGCTGCGCGAGGAGGCCTCCGTCGTGCTGTACCTGGTCTCGCCTGACTACGCCCTGCGGCCCGGCCGTGTCTACGAGTTCGCGCTCGAGCGCGAGCGGATCGAGGCGGAGGGCGCTCACGTGTTCTTCTCCTCGGCCGTTCAGGTCGCGGAGAACACGTACAGGACCGTCGGAACCTCGCGCGCGGTGGCGCTCGCGAGCACCGCGCCGACGCTCGAGCAGGCGCGCGTGTGTGTGGCTGAGTGCGCCGCCTCGGTGCCGGTGCTCGAATGGCGCCGCGACGTCGGCGACGAGCGCTACCTCGATGATCTCGCGCGGCTGGTCGCCCACGGTGCCGGCGTCGCCGGCTGACGGATTCGTGCAACGATGGGCGGCGAATGATCGTCGAGCGCTCCTGCCATCCGCAGTTCCTGTCGAACACCTACCTGGTGGCCGACGGCGAGGGCGGACCCGCGTTCTTCATCGACGCGGGCGGTCCGGTCGAGCCGGTGATCGAAGCCGCCGAGCGCCTCGGGCTGAACCCGACCCACGTGCTGCTCACACACCACCACTTCGATCACGTCAGCGACGTCGGCGATCTGCGTGAGCGCTGGCCGAAGCTGCAGGTGCTGATCAGCGAGCGCGAGCGCGAGCTGTTCGAGGCCGCCGCCGGCGGTGAGGCGAGCGCAGCCCTGCTGCCGAAGACGGGGTCGATCGAGGCCGGTGAGAGCCTGCGTTTCGGAGCGCTCGAGGTACGCCCGCTGCATACGCCCGGGCACACCGCCGGGATGCTCTCGTTCCTCGTCGACACCCACCCGGCGTCGGACGCCGGGAAGGGGACGCGCGCTCGAACGGCCAGCAGGGCAGTGCCCGGCGGGCTGAGCGGGGACGGCCTCGCGGTGTTCACCGGCGACACCCTGTTCAAGGACTCCGTCGGAGGGGTCAGGGCGCCCGGCCACACCACCTACACCGACCTGCGCGACTCGATCATGGGCACGCTGATGGAGCTGCCGCCGGACACCGTCATCTATCCCGGCCACTCCGATCAGACCTCCGTCGCGCGGGAGTGGGACTCCAATTCCTTCATCCGCGTCTGGCGCGGCCTCGACCCCGAGGGCTCGCAGCCGTGCACCGCACTCGGCGAGCCCGCCACGCTGGTGCTGCTCGGCGGCGACTACGACGGCGGCACCAAGGCGTGGGTGCGCTGGCGGGACGGCTCGGACGACATCGTGCCCGGGTCGCGGGTCGAGCAGCCGGCCTAGCGGCGTCCGCCGCCAGGCACCGGCCGCGTCCAGCTCCTAGCATGGGGGCGATGGCGCGCGAGAACGAGAAGATCCCGACCTCGCGAGCGCGGCGCACCGCGACCGTCGCCACGCTCGCCGCCAGCGAGGCCGTCAAGCAGTTCGGCACCCGCGCCGCCAACGTCACGCGCGGCGAGGAGGCTTCCGAGGAGGCGATGTCACGCCGCCAGCTGGAGACCGCCAAGCAGATCGTCGCCGTGCTCGGCACGATGAAGGGCGCCGCGATGAAGCTCGGTCAGGTGATGTCGTTCCTGGACGTCGGGCTCGTGCCCGAGGAGCACCGTGAGGAGTTCCAGCGCGAGCTCGCCAAGCTGCGCGACGCAGCCCCGACGGTGTCCTTCAAGCAGATGCGGCGCGTGATCGAGGACGATCTCGAAGAACCGATCTCCGAGGTGTTCGCGTCCTTCCAGGAGGAGCCGATCGCCGCCGCTTCGATCGGGCAGGTCTACCGCGCGACGCTCCACGACGGACGCGAGGTCGCCGTCAAGGTCCAGTACCCGGGGGTCGCGAGCGCGGTCAAGGCCGACCTGCAGAACCTGGACATGATCATGCGTCTACTCAAGCGCATGACGCCCGCGCTCGACGTCAAGGGGATCGCGGGGGAGATCAAGGAGCGGATCGTCGAGGAGCTCGACTACGAGCTCGAGGCCCAGAACCAGCGCTCGCTGCAGCGCATCTTCGCCGGCCATCCCTTCATCCTCGTCCCCGACGTCATCAGCTCGCTCTCGCGCGAGCGCGTGCTCGTGAGCGAGTACGTGCAGGGCGTCGGCTTCGAGGAGCTGAAGGCCCGTCCGCAGGCCGAGCGCGACCGCATCGGCGAGATCGTCTTCCGCTTCTTCCTCGGCTGCCTGTATCGCCACCGCCAGTTCTCCGGCGATCCCCATCCGGGCAACTTCCTGCTGCTGGCCGACGGGCGCGTGGCGTTCCTGGACTTCGGCCTGTTCAAGCGCCTGGACGCCGAGCCGGTGGAGCTCGAGCTGGCCTGCCAGCGCGCGGTCGCCGAGGGCGACGCCGCCACCCTGCACGAGCTGCTCGCCCGCTCGGGCTTCCTGCCCGAACCCGAGCGCGTGGACCCCGATCACCTGCTCGCGTTCATCAACGACGCGATCTGGTGGTACACGACCGCCGACGAGGTCGTGCAGCTGACGCCGGACATCGCCACGCAGGTGATGATCGAGAGCTCCGACCCGCGCTCCAGCCACTTCAGGGAGATGCGCCACCAGACGATCCGTCCCGAGCACCTGTTCGGCCGGCGCATGGAGATGCTTACGCTCGCCGTGCTCTCGCAGCTGCGCGCGCGCGCCAACTGGCACAGGATCGCGCGCGAGTGGATGTACGGCGAGGACCCCGTCACCGACCTCGGCCGCGAGGAGGCCGACTTCTACGGTCGCAGCGGCGTCGCCGCGCGCGGCTGACGCTCAGACGCCCGTCTCGGCGACGATGCGACCGGACTTGACCGCCTCGCCCAGAGCGCGGTAGTCGTTCGCGTTCTGCTCGGCGTAGTCGCGCGAGAACTGCACGAGCGCTCGGTCGAAGTGGGCGCCTTTGCCGAGGTAGGCGGCGATCGCGATGCGGTCGCCGCTGCGGGCGTGCGCGCGGGCCAGAGCCCAGCCGCACAGCCGGCCGTAGCGGGCCATGCCGCCGGGGGTCATCCGTTCGATTTCCGCCGAGCCCTTCCAGTCACGCAGCTGGCGGCAGTAGAGGTCGCGAGCGTGTTTGTCCGGCCCGGCCTCGACGCGCATCCAGCCGAGGAAGATGTCGCTGCTGGCCTGCATCAGGCGCTGCCCTGTGACCACACGCTCGCCGTGGTTGTCGAACGCGCTGGCGTCAAGGAACCGCTCGAGCACCGACGCGTCTGCCTCCTTCAGCTGCAGGAACAGCGGGTCCTGGTCGTCGCGACCAAGCAGCAGCGCGATCCAGGCGCGCATGCCGACGCTGCCCACGCCGACGACCTTGCGCGCGAAGTCGACCACGCGGAAGCGCTCGAGCAGGGCACGCCGGTCGTCCTGCAACGTCTCGCGGTAGGAACGCAGGTGTTCGTGCAGCACGTCGAACATCTCGTCGCGTTCGCCGCCCCGCGCGAGGTCGTCGATCGGCACGATCAGCGGCGGATCGGCGAGGATCCGCGTGTGGCCGTCCACCACGTGCGTCAGCTTCGAGAGGGCCGACATGCTGTCGTTTGTGCGCGCCTTGGCCAGCGTCTGCTCGGTGCGCTTGGCAACCTTGGGGGTGAGCTGGGACCCGAGCCCGCGAACCGCGTCCTCGATGTCCAAGTGGGCGTACCAGACGTCGAGGTCTGCCATCTTGGCGAAGCGCGCCATCGCGGTGCGGTATTCCTCGACGGTGTCGAGCACGACCCGGTCCTGGTGCTTGACCGCGAAGTCGTTGCCCCGCGCGGCGATCAGCATGCTCGCCGCCAGGCGCTTGACGTCCCACTCCCACGGTCCGGGCAGCGTCTCGTCGAAGTCGTTGACGTCGAACACCAGCTCGCGCTCGGGCGAGGCGAACACGCCGAAGTTCGACAGGTGCGCGTCGCCGCAGCACTGCACCGTCAGCCCCGAGCGCGGCGTCGGCGCCAGGTCGCTGGCCATGATCGCCGCCGCGCCGCGATAGAACGCAAACGGCGAGACCAGCATGCGCCCGTAGCGGATCGGCACCAGCTCGGGTATACGCGTCTTGGCCTGGCGCTCGAGCAGCTCGATCGGATCGGCGCGGCCCGCCGCCGGCTCGAAGCCGGCGTGGCTCGAGCGCGGCGCCTGCGCGCGCGCCGCCTTGCCGACGGCCACCCGCTCGGCCACGCTCAGGTGCGCCACCGCTGCGGGCACGCTCGCAGGCGTCATCCGGCGCTCAGAATCCGGTGTTCGTCTTCACGCGCTTGCGGTCTGACGGGTGCAGCCGGCCCTTGGCATCGAGCGTCGCGCACGCCTGGGCGATGTCTTCGCCGAGACACGTCGTCAGCGAGTGGCCGAGCGTCTCCTTGACGAGCACGCGCATGATCTTGATGTGTTCCGCGTTGGGCGGCAGCGTGTACGCCGGCACCATCCAGCCGCGCTCGGAGGCCAGCTGCGCGGAGACGTCGAACTCGTCGTAGGAGTGCTCTCCGGTGAGTTTGAAGGCGACCAGCGGCAACTGCTCGTCGTGCTCGGCGCCGATCAGCTCGAACTCGCCCACCGCCTCGATCTCTTTCGCGAGCGTGCGTGCGTTGTACTTCATCGTCTCCATCACGTAGCGGTAGCCGGCGTGGCCCAGCCGCGCGAAGTTGTAGTACTGCGCGAGCACCATCGCCGAGCCGGTCGAGAAGTTCAGGGTGAAGGTCGCGTCGCGCTTGCCGAGGTAGTTCTCGTAGAACACGAGGTCCTCGGGCAGGTCGCTCTTCTCTCTGAATACGAGCCAGCCGACGCCCGGGTACACGAGACCGAACTTGTGGCCTGAGACGTTGATCGAGCGGACCTGCTCGAGGCGGAAGTCCCACTCGGAGTGCGGGTACAGGAACGGCCACACGAAGCCGCCGCTGGCGGCGTCTACGTGCAGCGGCACGTCCAGTCCCTTCTCGCTCTTGAGATCGACCAGGTAGTCGTTGATCCCGCGGACGTCGTCTGCGTGGCCGGTGAACGTCGTGCCCAGCACCGCGGCCACGCCGATCGTGTTCTCGTCGATGTGCGGCTCGACGTCCTCGGGCCCGATCGTGTAGCGGTCCGGCTTCAGCGGGACGATCCGCGGCTCGACGTCGAAGTAGCGGCAGAACTTCTCCCACACCACGTGCACGTCTCCGCCGAACACCAGGTTGGGACGCTCGACCGACTGTCCGCTCGCCTGCCTGCGCCCGCGCCACTTCCACTTCAGCGACAGCGCACCAAGCATGATCGCCTCCGAGGAGCCCTGCGTGCGCGCCCCGGTCGTCTCGCCCGGCGCGTTGAACAGGTCGGCGAGCATCCGTATGCAGCGCTGCTCGATCTCCGCCGAGCGCGGGTACTCGGCGTGGTCGATGAAGTTGACGCGCAGGGATTCCTGGATCACCTGCTCGGCCTCGGGCTCCATCCACGTCGTCACGAACGTCGCGAGATTGCGCATCGGCAGACCGTCCAGCACCGTCTCCTGTTGGATCAGACCGAGCGCTTCCTCCGCGCTCATGCCCGTCTTGGGCAGTTTGCCGTCCGGCGCCGGCTCGAGCAGGTAGCGGTTGCCGTACATGCCCTCGAGCCTCTCGATCTGGCTGCGCGTGAGCTCAGAGGGCTCGCTCATCGGCCAATCCTCGCAGGTACTGTGCGTGTCTGTATGAACGACGTCGAGCTCGAGCGGATCGCCGTGCGCGATGAGGAGTCGGCGCTGGAAGCCGAGTTCGTCCCCGGCGCCGGGATGCTGTGCTGTTCGCTGCGTCACCGCGGCGAGGAGCTGCTCGCGCAGAACGCCGGCGTGGCCGCATACGCGCAGATCGGCAAGACGATGGGCGTGCCGCTGCTGTACCCGTGGGCGAACCGCCTCGCCGGCTTTGACTACAGCCTCGATGGGCGCAGCGTGAGCGTCCCGCACGATCCCAGCCGCCTGCGCCTGGACGCGAACGGCCTACCTATCCACGGCGTGATCGGCGGGCGGCTCGCGTGGGAGCCGACGCACGCGCCCGATGGCGATGCGCGGGAGCTGGCCGCCTCTCTGAGCTGGAGCGACTCACGCCCGGAGCTGTATGAGGTCTTCCCCTTCCGCCACGATCTGCACTACCGCGCGCGCCTGCGCGACGGCGCTCTCGAGATCGAGCTGACCGTGCACGCTTGCGGCGCGGACGCCGTGCCGCTGGCGTTCGGCTTTCACCCGTATCTGTCGCCGCCGGGCACCCCGCGTGAGCGCTGGCTGGTGGAGCTGCCGGCGATGCGCGCGCTCGCGCTCGACCCCAAGCAGATACCGATCGGCCCCGCACGGACGCTCGCAGCGCAGCGCTTCGAGCTCGACGGACGGCAGTTCGACGACGGCTTCGACGCCGTGGCCGAGCCCGCCCGCTTCAGCGTCGTATCCGCCGACCGGCGGATCGAGCTGACGTTCTTGCAGGGCTATCCGTGCGCGCAGGTGTTCGCGCCCGCCGGCGGGCAGTTCATCTGCTTCGAGCCGATGACCGCGCCCGCCAACGCGCTACGCAGCGGCGAGGGCCTGCGCGTGCTGGCGCCGGGAGAGCGGTTCGTAGCGAGGTTCTCGATCGCCGTCGACGAGCTGCCGTGAGCGGCCAGCGGCTCGGGAGCGCTCAGGACTCCACCCACGGGCCGTGCCACCTTCCGAACCCCGCCACCAGCTTCTCCGCGGCCGGCGGACCCCACGAGCCCGGGGCGTATCGATTCACGGGCGCTGGCTGGCGCAGCAGCGGTTCGAAGATCCGCCAGGTCTCTTCGACTCCGTCCTGACGGGTGAAGCGCGCGCGCTCGCCGCTCATCGCGTCGAGCAGCAGCACCTCGTACGGCGTCGGCGCCTCTCCGCCCTGCTCGGCGAACTCGACGTCGAGGTGGACCGCCTCGGGGCCGGTAGCGTCGGCGCGGTGCGCGTCGAGGACCACGCGCGTGCCGGTCGCGGGATCGAGCTTGACGACGAACTGGTTGGGTTCGGGGCGGCGGTGCCCGCCCTCCATGAAGCCGAGGCGTGGCGGGTCGCGGAAGACCGCCCGCAGCTCGGTCTGCGTGATCGGCAGCTTCTTGCCTGTGCGGATGAACCACGGCACGCCCGACCAGCGCCAGTTGTCGATCTCCAGGCGCATCGCCGCGTAGGTCTCGGTCGTCGAGTCCTTGGCGACGCCGTCGATGTCGAGGTAGCCGTCGTACTGGCCACGGACGTAGTGCGCGGGGTCGGCGTCGGCGATCGAGCGGAAGACCGCGAACTTGGCGTCCTGCAGGGTTTCCGCGTCCTCGCCGGCGGGCGCCTCCATCGCGGCCAGCGCGACGAGCTGCATCAGGTGGTTGACGACCACGTCGCGCAGCGCGCCGACGGGGTCGTAGAAGTGTCCGCGATCCTCCACGCCGAAGCGCTCGGCCATCGTGATCTGCACGTAGGCGATGTGGTTGCGGTTCCAGATCGGCTCGATCATCGTGTTCGCGAAACGCAGGTACAGGAGCTCGTCGGTGCCCATCTTGCCGAGGAAGTGGTCGATCCGGTAAAGCTGTGACTCGTGGATGTACTGGTGGATTTCCGCTGCGAGGGCGCGCGCGGATGACAGGTCATGGCCGAACGGCTTCTCCACGACCACGCGGGCGGTCTTGGTCAACCCCGCATCCGTGAGCTGCTTGATCACGGACCCGAACAGGAACGGCGGGATCTCCAGGTAGAAGACGGGAGAACGAGCGCTGCCAACAGCAGCGGCCACGCGTTTGTAGGTGGCGGCGTCGGTGAAGTCTCCACTCACGTATGAGAGCCGCGCGGCGAAGCGCTCGAACACGGCCGAGTCGAGCGGCTCGCCCGTGCCTTCGATGCATTCGCGGGCGTGCTCGCGCAGGCGCTCGACGGTCCAGTCGTCCACCGCCACCCCCACGATCGGGCAGTCGAGCAGGCCTCGCCGCTCCAACCGGTACAGCGACCGGAAGGTCATCACCTTGGCGAGGTCGCCCGTGATCCCGAAGATGACTAGGACGTCGGCGTCAGCGGGCACGAGCGCTGATCATTCCAGATAGGTTGTGACGATGCCGGACGAGCGTGTCGCGCAGGGGGAGCTCCACGGTCTGGCGCCGCTGGTTCCGCGCACGCGCCACCTGCTGGCGCTGGAGTTCGGGTCCAAGGCGCAGTTCGACGATCCGCGCTTGGAGTGGCGCAGGCTGTTCTCCGAGATGCTCGGCACATTCATGCTGGTGCTCGTCGCCGCCGGCGGCGGGATCCTCCACGGCGAGGGCCAGATTAGCCTGGCCGCGGCCGTGGTCGCGCCGGGCCTGATGGTGATGGCGATCATCCTGTTCATGGGCGCGGTCTCTGGCGCGCATCTGAACCCGGCCGTGTCGCTCGCGTTCGCGCTGCGTGGGGACTTCCCGTGGAAGCGCGTCCCCGGCTACATCGTCATCCAGCTCATCGGCGCGACGCTCGCGTGCGTGTTCCTCGACGCCGTGTTCGGTGACATCCAGCATCTCGGCGCCACGCTGCCGGGTGCCGGGTATGCCGACTGGCAGGCACTGCTGATGGAGGTCGCGCTGACCGCGACGCTGGTGAGCGTGATCCTGGGTACAGCCTCCACCGCGCAGAACGTCGGGCGCGTCGCGGCGCTCGGCGTCGGCGGCTATATCGCGCTCGCCGGCCTGTGGTCGGCGCCCGTCAGCGGCACGTCGATGAACCCGGCGCGGTCGTTCGGCCCGGCGCTCGTGAGCGGAGATTTCGGCGGCTACTGGGTGTACGTGCTCGGGCCGATCGCCGGCGCGCTGATCGCGGTCGGCTGTGCCCACATCCTGCGCGGAGGGGGCGGCGACCCGATGGCCTACGCGGCCGGGTCCGGCAGCCTCGACGCCGACGAGCACCTTCAACCGCGCTCGAGCCAGCCGCCGTCGCGCTAGAGCACCTGGATCTGAATCAGGCTCGTCGTGCCCGGCCGACCGGAGGGCAGGCCGGCGGTGATCCCCACGCGCTGGCCGCGCTCGCACCAGCCGAGCTCCACCACGCGGCGAGCCGCATCGGCGATCAGCTCCTCGGTGGTCTCGTGGCGCGGCATCGACGCCGCCTGCACGCCCCACATCAGGCTGCAGCGCCTGACCGTCTCTTTGCCCGGAGACAGGGCGTAGATCGGCACCGTCGGACGGTGGGCGGACACCAGCCGGGCGGAGCGGCCTGAGAGCGTGGGGATGACCAGCGCGTCCAGGCGCAGCTCGCGGGCCGCGTCACAGAGGTTGTGGGCGATCGTGTACGCGGGGTCGGAGTGGGTACGGCGCACGCGCGACTCGTTCCAGCTCTCATACGGCGCGATCGACTCCGCCTGCACGGCCACCGCCGCCATCATCTCCACCGCCGCCACCGGATAGGCGCCGACGGCGGTCTCCTGGGAGAGCATCACCGCGTCGGTGCCGTCGAGGATTGCGTTCGCCACGTCGGCGACCTCCGCGCGCGTGGGACGCGAGGAGCTGACCATCGAGTCGAGCATCTGCGTCGCCGTGATCGACGGCACGGCCATCCATCCCGCCAGTTGCAGCAGCTGCTTCTGAACCAGCGGCACGCGCTCGATCGGCAGCTCGATGCCCAGGTCCCCGCGTGCGACCATCACGTAGTCCGCCACCCGCAGGATCTCGGCCGCGGCCTGCACCGCCTGCGGCTTCTCCATCTTCGCGATCAGCGGCAGGCGCGTGTGCTCGCGCACGAATTCCACGTCCTCGGGCGACTGCACGAACGACAGCGCCACCAGGTCCACGCCAATCGACTCGCCGTGGCGCAGCATGTGCAGATCCTCCTCCGGCACCGACGGCAGCGATGCCACCGGCCCGGGGATGTTGAGCCCCTGACGCGAGGCGACCGCTCCGCCCACCTCGATCTCGACGTCGACCTCGTGCGCCTGCGAGCGCACGTCGACCACGCGCAGGCGCACCGAGCCATCCGCCAGATACAAGACCGAGCCGGGTTCGACCGCATCGGACAGCCCCCCCCAGGAGATGCTCATCTCGTGGGCGTCGCCCGCCCGCTCGCCATCCCCGCAGAAGAACGTCAGTCGCTCACCGGGCGTGAGCTCGACGACGTCTTCGTGCAGTGGGCCGATGCGCAGCTTCGGCCCCGGCAGATCCTGCAGGATCGCCACCGGCCGCCCGGCCCTGCCGGCAGCGTCGCGCACGCGGAGAACGGTCTCCGCGTGCTCATCCAGCGTGCCGTGCGAGTAGTTCAGCCGCGCCACGTCCATCCCCGCCTCGACCAAACGCACGAGCGTCTCCGGCTCGCGCGAGGCGGGTCCGATCGTGGCGACGATCTTCGTACGGCGCATCAGCGCAAGGTAGCGGTCGCCGCGGGAGTGTGCGTCGGACGCGCGGCGCTAGCATCGCGCTCACTGTGCTCGGTCCCTCCCGGCCACTACCTCGCGTCGGTGCGCGGGCGCGGATCGCTCACTTCGGCGGAGGCTCCGAAGGCGGGACTGTGCTGGCGGTGTACGACGACGGCCGGCGCCTGCACGTGCGCGACGAGTCGGGCGAGCTGCTCGAGTTCGTGCTCAACCCGGCCACCGCCAGGTTCGTGTCGAGCGCAGGCGCGCACGGCCCGCGGCTGGAGCTGCTCAGCGATCGGCGGGTGTAGGGTGGAGTGCCCGACTGGGAGGCGAGCATGGAGTCCAAGACGGTTGACGCCGTGGAGTTTCGAGACGGACAGCGGCATCAGTGGAACAGTGCTGCGACCGGCTGGCGTAGATGGTCGGAGCTGATCGACGGGGCGGCGAGTGGAATCAGCGAGCGCTTGGTCGAGATGGCCGGCGTCGAGCGCGGCAGCCGAGTGTTGGACGTGGCCGCCGGCTACGGCGAGCCGTCGCTGACCGCAGCCACAACGGCTGGGGCCGAGGGCGCCGTGCTGGCTACCGACATCTCTGCCGAGATGATCGCTTTCGGCCGCGAGCGCGCCGCTACCACCGGGCTTGAAAACATCGAGTTCGTTCAGTCGGATGCGGCATCGCTGGACTTCCCCGAGGCCAGCTTCGATGCCGCGCTCTCACGCTGGGGGATCATCTTTGAGCCCGACGCGGAGGCCGCCGCGGCTCGTATCCGTAGTTTCCTAAAGCCCGGCGGGCGGATGGCGATCAGTTCGTGGGGATCGCCGGATCGTGTCCCGTTCCTCGCGATTCCCATGCGGACCGCGATGCAGCGCCTCGAAATCCCGCCGCCGCCGCCGGGAACACCCGGTCCGCTCTCGCGTCCGACGCCGCAGGCGCTGGGCGGCCTGCTGGAAGCGGCCGGCTTTTCCGACGTTGAGGTGGAGGAGGCCGAGGTCACGTTCGACTGGCAGTCGCCCGAGGAGTTCACCATCTTCATCAGGGAGATCGCCCCGCCGATCACCGCGATGATGGCTTCGCACCCGCAGGTGGTGCAGGATGAAACCTGGGTCGCCATAACCGAGGCCATCCGGGAGGCGGCCGGAGATGGCGAAGCGGTGAGACTTTCGAACCTGGTCCTTCTCGCCGTCGGAGGAGCGTAGCCGTCCCCGGTTCGAATCCGGGTCTTGGCCGCCGGAAAGGCGCTGCGTCCCTCCTCATGCGTCGAGGTATCTCGTTCGCGCTCCCATGACGTCGTAGGTTGCCCGCGCCCGGCTGTCGGCGCTCAGCAGCTGTGCGTCGTGCTGGGCGGCCGTCGCGGCGATCAGCGCGTCATACAGCGCTCCACCGCGCAGGCCCGCATTCACGGCCCTTCGCAAAGCCTTACGCTGCTCGTCTCCAGCGAGCGTCAGCCACGCCTGTGGGAATGCGCGCTCCAACGCCTCGAGCACCACACCCGGCGCGATGCGCCGTCCCTGCGGCATCCGGCTCAGCGCGGAGGTCGTCTCCAGCGCCACGTGCGCTGGCAGCCCGACCTTCTCCGCCTGCAGCGCGTCGCGGGCCGCTTGGTGTGCCTCGTGCCACGGTGCGAGCGCCGCGATCACGACGCTCGAGTCCGGCGCGATCACCGCCGAACGCGCTCGACTGCCTCGGCCGTCTCCGCGACGCTCATCGGCGCCATCGGCTCCTCCGTCGCTATCACCGGGAACCCATCCCTGTCCTCGACCCGCGCCGGCACGTCCGCGACCGTCACCTCGAGCCGGCCGTCGACCGCCGTCAGCTCCAGGTCGGTAGGGCCTCGCACGCCGAGCTCGTCCCGCAACCGCTTGGGGATAACCAGCCGCCCAACGCCATCAATGGCAACTCTCATACCATCAGATTACCAATCGCCTGGCGGCCTACAGCGGTTCCGCCGTGGGTTCTTCGCTCTCGGGCCGGTGGGCCTCATAGACCTTCAGCGCCTCGCGTTCTTCAAAGGAGAAGTACTTGTTCAGCGTGTCGCGGTGGGCCGCCTGCAGCGCCCCGGGCAGCGGGCCGCGCAGCTCTTGGGGGATGGCGGTTGCCTCGAGTGTTGCCCACATGTCTTCTTCCAGCGGCGAGCCGGGCCGAATCTGGCTGGAGAGCTCCAGGCGGCCTTCTTCGCTGGAGTAGTCGTAGAACTCGGATTCCTGTCCGGCTGCTTCGACGTCGGTGGTGGCGGGACGCCAGTTGGAGTAGAGCGCGAGCTTGCCCTGTGCCGAGCGCAGCGACACCACGTGGCGGGGAGCTTCGGCGGCGTGCAGTTCGGAGGCGAACTCGGTGACGTTCTCGTCGGTGGCGTGCAGCACCCATTCGCGCCCCGACGCCTGCGGGTCGGCGCAGATCTGCGCTAGGTCCAGGCGATTTGCCAGGTGCGCGTACTCGGGCTCCTCGCGCCAGCTCGCCGAGCCCGAGGCGATCGTCAGCATCAGCGCCGCCACGTCGGCGCTGGAGGTCAATTGGCTGCGCGGCGTCGCCGTCGCACGCGTCAAGATGCCGCGCGGGTCGTGCACTTCCAGCGGCACGCGGATCGCCTCCTCGTACGCCGAGGCGCCCTTGCCGCGCATGCCGTGCGAGCCCGCGTACTCGCCGTGGTCGGAGGTGAAGATCACGATCGTGTTCGCCGCCACCTCCGGCCTGCTCGCCAGCGTCTGCAGAACGCGTCCGATCTGCACGTCCACGTAGCTCTGCAGCAGCAGGTAGGTGTCCATCATCCCCGTCCACCACCCGAGCGCTTCCGCTCCGGCGAACGGCACGGCTCCGAACGACCTGGAGGCGGTGTCCTGCAGCGAGCGCTGCAGCACCGGCTTGCCCTTCTTGGCGAGCTGCTCGGGGGTCTCGTAGTTGCCGGGCAGCGCGACGGCGCGCTGCGGCGGAAACGCCTCCGCTTCGATCCCTTCGGTGAACCGGTGCCACCAGGCGATGTCGTGAGGGTTGACGAACGACACCGTCGTCGCCCACGGCGTCTCTCCCGCGCGGCCGGCGAACCAGCCGATGAACTGCTCGGCGATCGAAGGGTCCACGAGCGTCCCCTGTCCGGGCGCGCCGTTGGGCGAGGGGTAGGTGCCACCCGAGAACCCGTACTGGCCGAGCGACGCGTACGGGTCGGGATTCAGGTGCCACTTGCCGTAGTAGGCGGTCTCGTAGCCCATCTTCCGTAGCATCGTGCCCCACGTCGGAAAGCGCGGGTTCAGCCAGCCCGCGCCGGTGAGCATCACGCCGGTCTGGTGGGTGTAGAGCCCGGTCAGCAGCACGCTGCGCGACGGCGAGCAGTCGTTCGCCGCGGTGTAGTGGCCTTCGAAGCTCACCGAGCGCTGGCGCAGCGCTGCGAGGTTGGGCATCACTTCTGCCGAGCTCGACGCGGAGGGCATCCACACCGGCGTGCGCAACTGGTCGACAACGATCGTGAGGATGTTGGGCGGCGCCCAACCGGACGATGCGCCGCGGCGAAGGTGCCTGGCGCGTGAGCGCCGGTGATCAGAGCCAAGGCCGAGCGCGGATGCGCCGGCGAGCGCGCCCCGCTTGATGAACGTGCGCCTGCTCCAACCTTGCTCGCGCCAGGTCATGGCGCGAGCACGTCGGGGAAGTGCTCCGCGCAGTGCTCGCGCAGCGCATCGCGCACGAACGCGCGCTCCTGCGCGGATGCCACGCGAAAGCGCACGAGCAACTCGCGCTGGCGCTCGATCGGCGCGCCCGCGATCGTCCAGCGCACGGCCAGGCGCTCGAACAGCAGCTCCAGCGCCCGCTGCCAGGCATCCTCGCGCGTGGCCGCCGCGGTGGAGGACCCGGCGAGCGTCTGCGCGTACTCGCGCCGCGCCCCCGCCGTCAGCGAGCCGCGCAGCGTGAGCACGTTACCGGCGCCATCCGCGTAGTCGCTGCTGGGGGCGGCCAGCTTCCCGCTGCTGGCCGCCGCCGGCTTTGCGCGTCCGTGCCCCTGCTGCTCGCGCCGGCGGCCGCGCTTGGCCACGCTCAGCCCGCGTCGGCGGCTCGTTCGAGCTGGCTGCGCACGTCGCCCGTCAGCGGCCTGTCGTGTCCCGACCAGGCGGCCGCCGGCTCGAGCGCGGCGAGCTTGCGGATGCTCGCCCGCGCCTGCTCGGTGTCGAAGTTGTACATCGGCTCGGGCACGTGCGCCTCGCTGGCGCGGCCCCACATGTCGATCACGTAGAAGCAGTCGCTGGACAGCGCCAGCCGGTCGGACTCCCGCCACAGCGCGATCAGCCCGGGCGCGTGCCCCGGCAGGTGCACGACCTCGAAGCCCGCCACCTGATCGCCCTCATCGAGGGTGCCGGAGATCTGCACCGGCCCGCCGTCCCAGGCGTAGCGCATGAACAGGCGGTGGGCGTAGCGCAGCGGGACCGGCAGCCCCGTCAACCCCTCGGGCCAGTAGCGACGCCCGCCGTCGCCTTCGGCGTCCTGCACTTCGGCCGGATGGCACAGCACCGGCACGCCCAGGCCGGGAGCCGCGCCGCGGTGATCGGGGTGCGCGTGTCCGAGCACGATCCGGCGGATGCCGCCGAGCTTCGCGCCGGCGCTGGCGAGCGCGCGCGTCATCGTGCGAGCACCCGCGTCGAACATCGTCACGCCACCGTCGTCCTCGATCAGGTAGACGTTGCAGCGGCCCGGCTGGCCCTGCACGACCCACACGCCCTCCGCCACCATCTCCGCCTCGCCCCCGCTGAGGCCGGCGGCCAGCCGCGTCTTCGCGTTAAACGCCTGTGCCATCCGCAGCTCGGCGGTTGAGCCCTGCGCCGGCATCATCCCGATCTGGCGAGCGAACTCCATGCTGTTGGCGAACGCGTCGTTGCTCTGGATCAGCCCTTCGCGGATGGTCAACAGCTCCAAGCCTTCGAACTCGATCCGATCGCCCGTCGGCGCGAGCTCGCCGAAGTTGCCCGGACCGGCGAACGTTCCACTCATGCGCCAGTGCACTGCGCAGCGCTCGCCCTCTGTGGTCGTGGACAGGACCTGCAGTCGCATGTCGGGCATCGCGCCGAGCAGCTCTCCGAGGAACTCGCGCACACCCTCCGGCGCCAGCACGTCTGCCTGGCCGCGCACGTGCTCGCGGCCCCCGGGCGCCCACAGCGAGACAGCCTCGTCGAGGTCGCGCGCGTCGATCGCCGCCCAGTAGCGTCGCGCGATCGCCTCCACCTTGCTGCCGGTTATGCGTTTGCGCGTGGCCGCGGCCTGCTGCATGTTCGCGGCGACCTCCTGCACTTTGGTGCTCGCCTCGCTCGCGCTTTCCCGATCGGCCATGCCGCCTCCTTTGACGCCGCTGATCAGGCGTAGTCTAGTCTGCTGGCCGATGCCCGACACGACCGATCGGCGATCGTCGGCCAGGCGCGAGCTCGGACGCGGCGAGCGGGTGCTTGCGGGTCTTTTCCGCCTGCGCCTGCCGCTGCCCTGGCCGGGCGTTCCCCACTGCAACGCGTGGGCGGTGGCGTGCGGAGAGGGCTTCGTGCTGTTCGACACCGGTATGCACCAGCCGGACTCGATCTTCCACCTCGAGCGGGCGCTTGCGATGTGTGACATGCGCCTCGAGCAGGCACGGCTGGTGGTGTGCACGCACGCCCACAGCGACCACTGCGGGCAGGCCGCCACGATCGCCGAACGGGCCGGTTGCGAGGTGTGGATGCACCCCAACCACAAGCATCTCGATCGCATGGTCGAGGACCCCGAGGCGGCGTTCGACAGGCGCGTTGAGATCGCCCGCCAGAGCGGCGTTCCCGAGGAGCCGCTGCGCCGCTACGCCGCCGAGCGCAGGACGCTCGGGTCGGGGATCGCCGGGCCGATCGTGCAGGACCGGGATCTGCTCACGGGAGTGCGAGTCGAAACCGACCTCGGCGAGTGGATCGCGTATGAGACGCCTGGGCACTCTCCCTCGCACGTGTGCATGTTCCAGCCCGAGCGTCGTCTGCTGGTGTCCGGCGACCATCTGCTGGGGCGCATCTCGCTGTACTTCGACTACGGCTACTCCCCGGACCCGGTGGGCGAGTTCCTGAGCTCACTGGACCTCGTCGAGAGGCTCGGCGCGCGCCTGTGCCTGCCCGGGCACGGACGCACGTTCGCCGACGTGCATGCCCACATCCGCGGCAATCGCACGCTGATCGAGGAACGCCTAATGGGTGTGCGAGAGGCGCTCGCCGGAGGCGAGCTGACGGTATTCGAGCTCGTCCCGCACGTATACGGAGACGCGCTCTCGCAGCAGAACGCTCACTGGCTGCTGTCGAAGATCCTGTGCTATCTCACCCATCTGCAGGCGCTCGGCGAGGCTCGCCGCATCCCCGGCGAGCCCGAGCGCTGGACTGCATAATTGGGGGATGCGCATCGACCAGATCCTCGCCGGCGGACAGCCGGTGTTCTCGTTCGAGTTCTTCCCGCCCAAGACGAGCGACGGTGAGCGCAACCTGTACGCGGCGCTCGCGGAGCTGAAGACGCTCGAGCCGTCGTTCGTGTCGGTCACATACGGCGCCGGCGGCTCCACCAGGGAGAAGACGATCGAGATCGTCAAGCGCATCAGAGAGGAGTACGGCCTGGAGGCGATGGCGCACTTCACCTGCGTCGGCGCCACCGTCGCGCAGCTGCGCGCGACGCTCGAGGAGATGCGCGAGGCGGGCATCGACAACGTGCTCGCGCTGCGCGGCGACCCGCCGGCGGGGCAGCAGGCGTGGGTCAAGACCGACGGCGGGCTGGAGTACTCGCGCGAGCTCGTCGAGCTGATCTCCACCGATTTCGAGTTCGCGATCGGCGCCGCCTGCTTCCCGGAGACGCACATCCACGCCGCCAGCCCCGAGACCGACCTCGAATACCTGCGCGAGAAGGTACGCGCGGGCGCGGACTTCCTGATCACGCAGCTGTTCTTCGACAACGCCGTGTACTTCGACTTCATCAAGCGCGCGCGTGCGGCCGGCATCGAGGTGCCGATCATCCCCGGCGTGATGCCGATCACGCGCGTCGGCCAGGTCGAGCGCATGGCGGCGATGTGCGGCGCCTCAATCCCCGGTGGCCTGCGCCGCGAGCTGCACGAGCGCGGCGAGGACCCGGAGGGGGCGCTCGACTTCGGCGTCGCCTACGCGACGCTCCAGTGCGCCGAGCTGCTCGCCGCGGGCGCGCCCGGGATCCACTTCTACACGCTCAACCGCTCGCCGGCCACGCGCGCGATCCTCAGCGCCCTGAAGCTCGCCAAGCCGTGGGAGAAGGCCGTCTACCCCAGCTCGATCTCCAGCCCCTCGGCCACCCGCGGCGAGCCGTCGGCCGCCTCATAGCGGACGTCCACCGAGTCGTTCTGGCGGTAGGTGCCCACGCCCCAAGCGCCGAGCAGCCAGCGCCAGCCGCTGATCGTGTCCTTGCGCAGCTCGCGCTCGAACACCAATGAGCCGTCGCGCACCGTGTAGTCGACGCCGAGGCGCTGCGGCACGCCGTTGAGGAACACCTCGTATCCCCCACGCATCTCGCGCGGCAGCCTGACCCTCGATTTGCCCATCACCCGCGGATTATGCCCCGGCGCGAGGCCCCCGGTGAGCGGCGTACCCTGCGTTGCGTGCGCGAGATTCCCTACACGGTCAGGCGCTCGGACCGCGCCCGGCGGGTGCGCGTGAACGTCCACGCCCACACCGGCGTGGAGGTGGTGCTCCCCGCTCGCGCCCCCGAACGCGCCGCCGCGGCCGCTGTGAACGAGCTGCGCCCGTGGATCGAGCGCCGGCTGGAGGAGGCCCATGAGACGCTCGCGCGGATCGCCGCCCGCGCGGGCACGCTCCCCTACCTGGACACGGTGCTCGAGCTCGTCCCGCAGGCGGGGCGCAGCCGCGTGCACCGCGAAGGCGGGCGGCTGCTAGTGCCCGCGGCCGACGCACGGCCGGCGCTCGAGCGCTTCTACAGGCGATCCGCGCGCGCGGAGATCGCCCCGCGCCTGGACCGTGCGAGCGCGCTCGCGGGCCTCTCCTACAGCGCGCTCGACATCCGCGGCCAGCGCACGCGCTGGGCGTCGTGCTCGGCCAGCGGGCGCATGAGCTTCAACTGGCGCCTGCTGCTCGCGCCCGAGCGGGTGCTCGAGTACGTCGTCTGGCATGAGGTCTGCCACCTGCAGGTGCTCGACCACTCGCCGCGCTTCTGGGGTCTGCTGGAGCGCCACCGGCCGGGCTATCGCGAGGATCGCGACTGGCTGCGCCGGCACGGCACGACGCTGGTGCTGTGAATCTCGTGCGTCGCGACGGTGGCCGCACGGGCGGTTGCTAACCGCTCGCCAGCTGAGCCTCCACCACTTTCAGCGCGGCGTGAAGCATCCCCAGCGTGACCCACGGGTACTGCCCGGCCCGGACGCGCAGGCCGACCTGGTCGCCGGGCCGCAGAACCTCGACGATCGTTATCACGCGGCCGATTTCGTAGTCCTCGCCGAACTCCGCTTCGATGCCGTCCATCTCCTCGGCGACTTCCTGCATGAGCCTGGTCCTGGCGTCGGCCGGCTCGTCCTCGTGTCTCGCGTCCTCATCGCCCGTGCCCGCCATAACCAATCTCCAATCGCGTAGTCAGAATCAACGGGTGGCGACGATGCGCTGTCGCGCTCAGCCGCGCTGCGCGATCGCCACGTAGTTGCGGTCGCGTTCGCCAGTGTAGATCCGACTAGCGGTGAGCGAGGTCCGTCGGGCGTCGGATGGCGTCAATGTCGCCGCTTTTTGCTGTTTGCCTTCTTGGCGGCTGTGGCGTATCTGCGGCGGGCTTGCTTTTCGCAGGCGGTGCGTTTGGCCTTGGTTTTGTCTTTCTCGCATTGTTTGAGTGCTTTGGTGAGCTTCTGCTGGTTGGTGAGGGGTTTGGGGGTGGTGTGTGCGGCCGGGTGGCCGAGGGTGTTCACGGCGGGCGCCGGGGGTGTGTTGGATGCTGCGGTTTGGCTGGCGTTGGAGGTGGTGGTTTCGGTTTCGGGG
>Ga0302325_10000748_pt1 | contig 86930 bp, 94 predicted proteins | sample Palsa_T0_2_FD_201948 | JGI IMG/M metagenome (GOLD analysis project Ga0302325, IMG submission 201948) | Peat permafrost microbial communities from Stordalen Mire near Abisko, Sweden - Palsa_T0_2 | ecosystem: Environmental > Terrestrial > Soil > Palsa > Peat permafrost | place: Sweden: Abisko...
CGCCCGCGCCCGCGCCCGCGCCCGCGCCCGCGCTCGCGCCCGCGCCCGCGCCCGCGCCCGCGCTCGCGCTCGCGCCCGCGCCCGCGCTCGCGCCCGCGCCCGGCGCCCCCGCCTTCACGCTCGCTTGGCGACCCTCGTCGCTGTAGCCTCTCCGGCCATGCCGAACGCCACCTTTCCCGATATTTCCGTTCCGGGGGCCGGGCAACTTTATGCCCGCTTCGTGACCACGCAGGGCAACATCGTCGTCAAGCTCGAGGAGCAGCGCGCGCCGAAGACCGTCAAAAACTTCGTCGGCCTGGCCACGGGCGCGCAAGAGTGGATCGACCCTCGGACACGCCAGCCGAAGAAGGGCGTGCCCTACTTTGACGGGACGGTCTTTCACCGCGTCATCCCGGACTTCATGATCCAGGGCGGCGACCCGCTCGGGCAGGGGACGGGCGGTCCCGGCTACCAGTTCGAGGACGAGTTCCACCCGGATCTCAAGCACAAGGGCCCGGGCATCCTCTCGATGGCGAACGCCGGCCCTGGCACCAACGGCTCGCAGTTCTTCATCACGGAGCGGGCGACGGCGCACCTCGACAAGAAGCACTCGGTCTTTGGGGAAGTTACGGTGGGCGTCGACGTCGTGAAGCGCATCGCCCGCGTGCCCACGGGCGCGCGGGACAAGCCCGCCCAGGACGTCGTGTTGCAAAGGGTCGAGCTCTTTCGCAGCGAGTCGACGCCGGCTGCATAAGGGGTCCTTCGCCCGTCGGCTCGAGCGTCACAAGCCGGCGGGGCTAACCCAAGCGCACGACGGTCACCATCGTCACTGGCTTGAAGCCGAGGGCGCGCGAAAGAGACCTACGGACGGCCAGGCGCGCAGCTTCGGCGACCTCGTCGTCGCCGGGTGAGGAGCGGCGTTCCGTCGCTCCACGCACCACATCTTCGATGGCGCTGCGCGCGTCTCGCTCCGCGGCGATGACGACGCTGGCGGCCGTCGCGGCGTCGAGGACGCCGCGGGTCGTCAGTACGACGGGGCCGGCGAGGGCGCCGCTCGCCGTCAGGGGGACCGTCACGTGGGCGATACCCTGGCTCGCCAGCGCCACCCGCTCGGCTAGAACGCCGGCTGGCACCTCGCGGCCGCCAAAGACGTGCACCCGGCCGGCCGGCCCGCATTGGACCTTCTGGATGCGGGCGTCGTCGACGCTCGCGACGTCGCCGTTCTCGAGGACGCACACCTCGGGGACTTGAAGCTCGCGCGCCAGCTCGGCATGCCGCAGGAGATGGTGAAGCGTGCCGTGGAGCGGGACGAACGCGCGCGGGCGCGTCAGCTCGATCATCCGCTTTTGCTCCTGCCTGTGCGCGTGGCCACTCACGTGCACGCCGCGGTCCGACCACCAGGTCCGCAGCTCGACGCCACGCCGCAGCAGTTCGGCCATCACGCGCATGACGCCGGGCTCGTTGCCCGGGATGACGCGGCTCGACAGCACGACGACGTCGCCGGCGCCGAGCGTCAGCGCGGGGTGCTCGCCGCGCGCCAGGCGAGCGAGAGCGGCCGCCTTCTCTCCCTGTGCCCCCGTCGCGACGGCCAGTATCGCGCGTCGAGGCAGCTCGTTCGCGCGCTCGGCGGGCCACGTGAGCCCCGCCGGCCACTCGAGGTACGGGCGGCCCGCGTGGTCGCCCGTCGCTCGCGTCGTGGCCTGGGCGACGCGGGCGTGCGTGTCGACGCCCCGCCCGAGGGTGATCACCTTGCGCCCGTGCCGGCGCGCGATCTCACCGAGCATCCGCAGGCGGTGCACGTTGGAGGCGAACATCGAGACGACGACGATCTGGGTGGCCTGAGCCACGATGGCGTCGAGCGCCTGGCCGACGCCCTCCTCGCCCCCCGTGGGCCCTGCCGCGTCGATGTTCGTCGAGTCGCTGAGCAGCAGACGGACGCCTTCGCGCCCAAGCTCCTCGAAGCGCGCGACGTCGAACGTCTCGCCGTCGGGCGGGGTGTCGTCGAACTTGAAGTCGCCCGTGTGCACGACGAGGCCCGCGTCGCATCGGATGGCCAGCGCCGTCGAGTCGGCGATCGAGTGGGTGACGCGGATCGGCTCGACCTCGAACGGCCCGACGCGCACCGCCTCGCGCGGCGCGACTGGACGCAGCGACGCGCGCGCAAGGATCTCGTGCTCCGCCGCGCGTTCGCGGAGGAGCGCGAGCGCGTACCTCGGCCCGAACACGGGTGCGTCGAAGCGGCGCAAAAAGTATGGGATCGCCCCGATGTGATCCTCGTGCCCGTGCGTCACGAAGACGCCCGCCACGCGCATCCCTTGGAGGGCGTCGAAGCTCGCGTGCACCACGTCGACGCCGAGACCCCGATCGTCGAACGTCACCCCGCAATCGACGACGAGCGCCTCGCCGCCCTGCTCGAGGGCAAGGCAGTTCATCCCGATTTCGCCCAGGCCCCCGAGCGCGATGAGTCGCAACGCCCGGTGCTTCCTAGCATGGGGGCGCGTGCTATGCGTGAGAGCTCGCACTTAGGCCCATGTCGACGCTCGAAGGCAAGCGCTTCGTCCTCATCACCGGCAAGGGTGGCGTCGGCAAGAGCACGGTCTGCGCGGCCGAGGCCCTGGCGCTCGCGGCCAAGGGCAAGCGCGTCCTCGTCGCGATGTGCAACGCCAAGGAGCGCCTCAGCACGATGCTGGGCGTGCCGCCCATCGGCCCCGAGATCGTCCAGGTGGGCACGACCATCTGGGCCGTCAACATGCAGCCCGAGAAGGCGCTCGAGGAGTACGGCATCCTCGTCTTGCACAGCCGCGCGCTCTACAAGACGCTCCTCGACAACGCCTACGTCCGCAAGTTTTTGCGCGCGGTGCCGGGCATGCAGGAGTGGTCGATGCTCGGCAAGGCGTGGTGGCACACCACCGAGAAGTCGAAAGACGGCTCCTTCAAGTACGACGTCGTCATTCTGGACGCGCCGGCGACGGGTCACGGGCTCGACATGCTGCGCGTGCCCAAGGTCATCGTGGACGTCGTGCCTGCCGGTCTCTTGCGGCGCGACGCCGAGCGCGCCTGGGCGCTCTTTCAGGATACGGAGAACTGCGCGATCGTCGTCGTCACGTTGCCCGAGGAGATGCCGACGAGCGAGACGATCGAGCTCGCCAACGCGCTCTCCAAGATGGGCCTGTCGGTTGCGCGCGTCGTGGTGAACGCCGTCCTGCCGCAGCTCTTCGCTGCCGACGAGCGGGCCGCGCTGGAGCGGCTTGCGCGCTTCGACGTGGTCGCGCCGGGCGACGCGACCCTGGCGGCAGCGCGCGACCGGGCGACCCGCGAGCGCGTGCAGGCCGAGAGCATGCAGCGCTTATCGGCGCAGTTTCCCTCGGCCGTCTCGCTGCCGCTTCTCTTCGACGAGGCCGCGACCCCCGCGGCCATCCAAGAGCTGTCGAAGCTCGTGTAGAGCTAGCTACAAATCCGGTGGGGAGCTCGAGGGGGGCGGAGGTCGCTCCCCTCGACCACGACGGCATCCCTGAGCGGAGGTCGCTCCCCTCGACCGCGACGGAATGCTCTACGCCTTCTTCAGGTTCTGCAGCGCGAAGTCCCAGTTGACGAGGCTCTTCAAGAACGTCTCGATGTACTTGGGCCGCGCGTTCCGGTAATCGATGTAGTACGCATGCTCCCAGACGTCGATCGTCAGGAGCGGCGTCTGCCCGTGCTTGAGCGGCAGGTCCGCGTTGGCCGTCTTGGTGACCGACAGATTCTTGTCCTTGCCCAGCACGAGCCACGCCCAGCCCGAGCCGAACTGCGTCGCGGCGGCGTTCGAGAACTCCTCCCCGAACTTTTCCACCGAGCCGAAGTCGCGCTTGATGGCGTCGGCGAGGTCGCCCGCCGGCGCGCCGCCGCCCTGCGGCTTCAGGCTGTGCCAGTAGAACGTATGGTTCCAGACCTGCGCCGCGTTGTTGAAGACGCCGCCCTCGCTCGAGGCGATGATCTCCTCGAGGCTCTTGTTCGCCTCGGGCTTGCCCTCGAGCAGCTTGTTCAGGTTGGTCACGTACGCCTGATGATGCTTGCCGTAGTGGTACTCGAGCGTCTCGGCGCTGATGTGCGGGGCGAGCGCGCCTTTGTCGTACGGGAGGGGCGGAAGCGTAAACGGCATGGGGAGGCTCCTTGTCTCGTTTGCTTTGTCGGGACTGTCTAGGACACGGGAGATTGCCCGGGCCTCGCGGCGTGTCAACTCACTCAGGCGAGCCCAGCACTTGTCCGAGAAAGTCCCTCGCGCCCTCGACGACTCGGCCCGGAATCTCATGTCCCCCGTCGAAGGGCAGCCACGCGACGGGCAATCCGTGCCTCACGAGCAGCCCTTGCAGCCCCTCGGCCACCGCGAACGGCAGCAACTCGTCCTGCCGTCCGTGACTCATGAAGACCGGCAACCCTCTCCGCGCGTCGAGCCGCGAGGCCCACTCGCCCGAGGCAATGTGGGTGCCCGATAGCAAGATCAGCCCGGCGAGCGCGTCGGCCCTTCGAAGCGCCGTATCGAGCGCGAGCATCGCGCCCTGGGAGAATCCACCGAGCACCAGCCTGGTTGGAGCTGGCGCGACGCTTCGCAAGACCTCGTCGAGAAATCCGTCGACCGCCCCGCGCGCTTGCTCGAGTCCGGGAGGCACTTCGGTGATATCGCGCTTCGAGCCGAGGGCCTGGCGGCGCGCCCGCTCCGCGAAGTCGACGGGCCACCAAGCCCGCCCGCCCATGTAGAGGGGCCCGAGGTCGATGGGCGCGGCAGGGAACACGAAGCGGGTCGCCGACGACGGTGCGAGGATTCGCCCTAGGGGGACGAGATCGTCGGCGGGCGCGCCAAAGCCGTGAAGAAGCACGACGACCGGTCCCGTGCCCCCGCCGTTGCCGTCGGGGCCGCCCGCGAGGCGGGCGTCCAAGGGGCCGATTCTTGCGATGCGCATGGCAGGCACCGTACTCGAAGTGCCGCGGGCTTCAGCCCTCGCTTGTCGCGTGCTGAACGAGCAGCTTCTCGATGAGGCCCTTCGAGTAGGCCGACAGCTCGCGAAACACCACGCCCATGCCGGGCGGGCTCGCCTCGACGCGCACGACCTCGCCGACGCCCTCGATCGTCTCGATGTCGTCCATGATCACGGTGAAGCGCAGGTTCACGCGCGTGCCGATGGCCAGAGGCTGCTGCGACTTGATGAACACCCCCGTGCGGGAAATGTTCGTCACGTACTCCTGAATGAAGGCGTCGAACGACTCGAACTCCTTGTTGATCGTGACCCGCTCGTTCCCTCGCTTGTCGTCGCTCATTTCTGCTGCTCCTGGCGTCAAGCTTGGGTCACTGGCCCGCGAGATCGAACTGCTCGATATGATACTCCGTCCGGGCGCTCACCTGGATGCGGCGCATGTACTTGCTCTCGGCGTCCTGCACGGCGGCCTTCTCGCTCCCCGTCAAGAGGTCGGCGACGGCGGGGTGGCAGTTGACGAGGATCTTGTAGCCCGGCAAATCGTGCCGCTTTCTGCGGATCTCCCGCAGGATCTCGAACGCCACGGTCTCCTTGGACTGCAGGTGCCCCGTCCCGTCGCAGTAAAAGCACGGCTCGTGGAGGAGGCGCCCCAGGCTCTCGCGTGTGCGCTTGCGCGTCATCTCGATGAGGCCAAGCTCCGAGATGCGGTTGAGCGTGGTCTTGGCCTTGTCGCGCTGCAAGAGGTCCTCGAGCGTCTTTCGCACCTTCTCGCGGTTCGACGCCTTCTCCATGTCGATGAGGTCGAGGATGATGAGGCCCCCGATGTTGCGGAAGCGCAGCTGGTACGCGATCTCGTTGACCGCCTCGAGGTTGGTCTTGAGGATCGTCTCCTCCATGTCTTTGCTGCCCTTGCCGACGAACCGGCCGGTGTTGACGTCGATCGCCGTCAGCGCCTCGGCCTCGTCGAGGATCAGGTAGCCGCCGCTCGGCAGGGGCACCTTGCGCGAAAGCGCGCGCGCGATCTCGTCTTCGATGCCGTACGCGTCGAAGATCGGCTCGTCGTCGCCGTAGTAGAGGACGTCCTTCAGCCGATCCGGCATGAACATCTCGACGAAGCGACACGTGCGCTCGTACTGGGCGCGGTCGTCGATGACGAGCTGGTCGACGTCGTCGGTGAAGAGATCTCGCGCCGTCTTCAGGACGATGTCGAGCTCGCTCATCAGGACGGCCGGTGACTTCGCGCCCTCGCGCTTCTTGGCCACTTCGCCCCAAAGGCGCACGAGGTAGCCGACGTCCTGCTTGAGCTGCTTCTTCGTCAGCCCCTCGGCGACGGTGCGTACGATGAGGCCACCCGAGGGGGGCTTCATGCTCTCGATCGTCTCGCGAAGCCGTGCGCGCTCTTTGTCACTGCCGATCCGCTTGCTGATGCCCACGTGTTCGAGCGTCGGCAGGTAGACGACGTACCGGCCGGGCAGCGATACGTGGCTCGAGCAACGAGCGCCCTTCGTGCCGATGGGCTCCTTGGTAACCTGGACGATGATGTCCTGGCCCTCCTTGACGACGTCACGGATGGGAGTCGACTTCGAGAGTCGGCCTGGCAAGCCCGTCGAGCGAGGTCGTTGCCCACGGTTTCCACCCTCGCCGCCGCCACTACCGCCGCCACTACCACCACCGCCACCGCCGCCGCCGCTCGGTCCCCGTCCGTTGCTGCGTCCGCGGTTGCGTCCGCGCCCACGGCCCCGCCAGCGGTCTCCTCGTCCGCCACCCCGGTCGTCGAGCCGGGGCGCGGGCGCGCGCTGCATGGGCGCACCGGGATCGCTGATGGTGAAGCCGGGCAGGTTCGGGTTGTCGAACAGCTCGTCGTCCGTCGCCGCGGGCGCAGAGGCGCCCGGAGGGTCGCTCCCGGAATCGTCGACATGTTCCTCCGAAGCAGCGGGCGCGGCCGTGAGGCTGCCTTCGCTCGCAAGGGAGCCGGCCCCCTCCTCGGTGTCCGCGCCGTTCTCGGCGGCGTCGGAATCGGGATCCTCCGCAGAGTCTTCCCCGGCGTCGTCTTCGGCGTCTTCGGCGCCTTCGGGTTCCGAGGGGGCGGCGCCCTCGACCGCGAGCGTGTCCGCACCGCCCGGCGCTTGCTCGTCCTCGTCGGGGTCCCCTGGGTCGTCCTCGGACGGCACTACCTCGTCGTCGGGGGTCTCTATGCTCGCACCCTCGGACGCGACCGCGCCCTCCGACTCGGCCGGTGCCGACGTCGATTCGCGTCCCCCCTCCCCCGCGCCGAGCGCGTGCTTGCGGCCCCCCGCGAGGTACGCCTCGAAGTCGTCCGGACGGATGAGATCCTCGACGTGGAGGAACGCCGCCCGCTCCAGCCCGATGTCGATGAACGCGGCCTGCAAGCCCGGCAAGACGCGAGTGATCTTGCCGAGGTATACGTCGCCTACGGTCCCGCCTCGCGGCGTGGCGCCGCGGCGCTCGATGTGCAGCTCGGCGATGATGCCGCTCTCAATGAGAGCGACGCGGGTCTCGGCGATGTCGCACGATACAACGAGGATATTCTTGGCCATTCGGAGGGGAACTTTCCCGCCCGACGGCAATGGGTCCCTCAGCCGCGCGCACGCGCACCCCCGACACGACGGCCGCGCTCAAGAGCCTTGTCTTGGCGGGGACGTTCGGTCGATTGCTCACGGGGCTTCAGGAAACTCATTCGCCTTCGGGCGACGCCGCGGCACGTTCGGCGCATAGCGCGCGGCCCGGCGACAGATGAACACGGCCGCCGGCGCGGAACTAAATCCGCAAGGAACGGCAGCACGCAAACCTTTGCGGGGTAGCGCGTGACCCATCCGGGCCGGAGAGCGCGTCCCCTATGCTCTTCGCATAGCCGAAACGCGGCCGCCTTGCCAGGCGAATCAGGGCAGAACACAAAAGGGGAAGGCCCTGCCACACGCTTCGGCGCTACCGTTGCTCCCTTCCGGGCCTGGCGGGTTTCACGCTTCCACGTCGGCAGGGCCGCACGAGGGCGCCGGCGCTGCACGTACCCCGATGAGGCCGTGCAACGAAAGCGACGACGGGGCGCAGCGTAGTCGCAACGCGGTCGTCCGTCGAGGCATGATGCGCGCCATGAGCCCGCTCGTCGAAATCCGCCTCGTCACCGTGCGCGAGCTTCGCCGCAGCTTTCGGAGCTTCAAGGGGGTGCTGCTTGGCATCATCGCCATCGCCGGCGGGGCGGGAGTCTCGATGCTGCTCGCGTGGATCGATCGGGCCAAGCGTGAGTCCTTGCCGCCCGGCATCGACATCGAGGCGGCCCAGGAGCCCTTCTTCACGGCCTCGTACGGCGAGGAGACCGGCAAGGCCATCGCGGCGTGCCCCTATGCGCTCTGGACGATCCTCGTCGCCACGCTCTGGCTCGGCCCCTTGCTCATCTCGCTGCTCGATTACGACACGGTCTCCGGCGAGGTGCAGCACCGCAGCGTGCGTTTCTGGACGGTGCGGACTCGGCGCAGCTCGTACATCCTCGGCAAGGCGCTCGGCGCATGGTTCTCCGTCCTCGCCGTCACCCTCGGCATGAACGTGATCGTGTGGGGCGTCACGATTGGCGTGGGCAAGGTGCCGCCCGCGCAGGTGCTTGCCTGGGGGGCGCGGTTCTTCGCGGTGACGATGCCGATCAGCGCGGCCTGGTGCGGCGTCGCGGTGCTCGTGGGGTCGCTCTTTCGCACGCCGATGCTGTCGCTGCTCGCCATCTCCGCGGCGTTCTCGGGGCTGTGGATCCTGCGGGTGGTGGCGGGGCTCTCGGACTGGCCGTGGCTCGCGTATGCGTACCCCAACTTCTACGACAGCCTGCTCCTCTCGCCGCGGCCCAGCACCGTGGCGCTCGGCCTCCTCGGAACGGGCGCCATCGCCGCCCTCACGACGGGCGCGGGGGCCTCTCTCTTTCGCATGAGAGACGTGTAGATGGCCTCCCTTCGCTCGCCTTCGCCGGGCGGCTCGGTCGAAGACGCGGCCTTGCGCACCGTCCACCTGACGAAGCGCTTCGGCCAGAAGATCGCCGTCGATGACGTCTCGCTCACGGTGCCTGCGGGCGCTGTGTTCGGTCTGGTCGGGCCGAATGGCGCAGGGAAGACGACGACGTTCTCGATCCTCGCGGGCTATCTGCACCCGAGCGGGGGCCGGGCCGAAGTCCTCGGGTTTGCGCCGACGGCCGTCGATGAGCTCCGCGCTCGCCTCGGCGTCTTGCCACAAGACGCGCTCCTGCCGGCGCAGGACACGGTGGGCGAGTTTCTCGTCCATATGGCCGAGTTGCAGGATCTGCCGCACCCCAAGGCCCTGGCCGCGGCGCGCGAGAGCCTCGACGACGTTGCCGGCCGCGATTGGTGGAACCAGCGCTGCGGCAGTCTGTCGCACGGTATGGCCAAGCGCGTGGCCCTCGCCCAGGCGTTCCTCGGCGAGCCCGAGGTCGTCTTGCTCGACGAACCGACGGCCGGTCTCGACCCGCGCGTCGCCTTCGAAGTCCGTCAGCTCGTGAAGGCGAAGAAGGGTCACCGCACCATCGTCATCTCCAGCCACAACCTGACCGAGCTCGAGGAGACATGCGACTACGCGGCCATCCTCGACCGCGGGAAGATCGTCGCCTCCGGGTCGATGGCAGAGCTGACGGCCGCCAACCAGGAGGTCCGCATCCAGCTCGCAGCAGGGACCCGGCGCGGGACGACCCCCGGCGAGGTGCCGGTGTCACGCGTGCGCGACATCCCCCACGTGACGACCGTCGACCTCCAAGAGGAGCAGCCGGAGCTCGTCGTTGGTTTCGACCGCAGCCAGACCGACGCCGAGGCCATCATCGGCAAAGTGCTGACGGTGCTCCTGCAGAACGAGGTGCGCATCAGCGGCGTCACCAAGGGCCGCGGCCTCGAGCAGCGCCTAATTGATCTTGTTGGTTAACCGGATACCCGGTTCACCATGTGCGCGAGCTCCGCTCGACTCGTCGTTGCGCTTCGCTCCACTCCTCGCTCGACTCCGCTCGCGCGAGACACTGCGGGCGTGGGGGGAGCGCTCGCGCCGCTCCCCCCACACCCCCCAACGCGAGAAGAGAGAGACGTAACTCGCTGTAACGGCGGGGGATTTGGCGGTATGCGGGAAAATCGTACTGGGGGACGTTCACACTTTCCTGGCGCGCTCTCTTCTCTTTCGTGGCGGGAAAGGGTCCTGCCGGCTGGGAGAGACGGGCATGAAGCGCGTGTTTGCGATCGGGATGCTGGTTGGGATGGGGGCCACGGGGTGCGCCACGACGGGCACGGGGGCTTTCGGGGGTCAGGCGGCGGGGGGGGGTGAAGGCACGACCGCCGATGCCGTGTGCCACGTGGTCGGGGCGGCGCAGGTCGTCGCGTCGAGCGTGTTCGTCCCCGCCGGGGTCGAGGCGAGCGTCGAGGACGGGCGGGTCGCCGTGCGCTTCGCCCACCGCAGGCACGAGTGCGAGGCCGTGGCGGTGTCGGCCGAGTCGGGGCGCGTCGCTGGCGGCGAGACGCGCGTCAGCTGCCCGGTCGACGGCAGCTCGCTCGCGACGAACGTTCAGGTCACGGGGATGGCGGCGCCCGCGAGCTCGCGGGGTCTGATGGGGTTTCCTGCGGACGGCCACCGCACCGGCGCGCAGCCGGAGACGGCGGACGTGCGCGCCCCGATGGTGGCGTGGGTGGAAGGCGCGGCCGAGGGGAACCGGGTTCGCGCCCGCGCCACCGTGGGCGGCTCGGCCGTCGGTCCCGTCATCAACATCACGTCCGCCGACACGAGCGTCATCGGGCAGCCCGCGGTGGCCTTCGGCCAGGACGGGCGAGGCGTCGTCGCATACCTCGCGTCGAACGAGCACGGGTTCGATGTGGTGGCGACGCCCGTCGCCTGCCCCTCGCGCTGAAGAGCGCCCAACGAACTCGAACTCGGAGAATCGGACATGAACATCGTCAAGAGCTCTCAGGTCATGATTACGGTCGTCGCGGCCTTCGGTTTCGCCGGGTGCGCGGCTTCCAGTGCGGATACGGGACTCGGCGAGCGCGACTTCTCGAGCGCCTCGCGGCACGAGGCCCCCTCGATGCTCGTGGGCATGCAGCAGACGACGCCGTCGGAGGGACAGGAGATTGCAACCTCGTCGCGCGATGCCGCGCGGGTCGTCCTCGACGACGGTCACTTCGTCGTCCTCTGGACCCGTCGTGACGACTCGTCGCGCCGCCGCGCGCTCGCGCAGTCGTATAACCAGGACGGGACGCCCCGCGGTGCTCCCGTCGTGCTGTCTTCGGCAACCCAGGACGTGCTCGGCGTGCCTCGCGCGGTCGCGTCGAAGGGCGGTCACGTCGTGGCGACGTTCGCGGCGGCTTCGGACAAGTCGGTGAATCTGGTGACCGTGCCCCTGGACGACGTGGCCCCCGGGCCGGGCATGCGGCTCGAAGCGATGCGATGACCGACGCTCCACAACGGACCTCAGCGCGGCGGGGCCCGTACCGCGTCGACGGCGAGCAGCATCTCGGCGGCGTCCCCCGGCCGTTCGGTCCGATCCTTCGCGAGCAGGCGTCCCATCAGCGCGTCGACCTCCACGCCGAGACCCGGCCTCAGATCGCTCGGTCGCGGCGGCTTCTCCCGGATCACCTTCACGAGCAGCGACGCGTGCCGCCCCAGAAACGGGGGCCTTCCCGTCAGGCACTCGAAGAGGACGCAGCCGAGCGCATAGACGTCCGCGCGCGCGTCCACGTCGGCCGCCTCGAGCGCTTGCTCCGGCGCCATGTACCCGGCGGTGCCGAGCGCCGACCCGCGTCGCGTGAGCGGAGCCGACGCCTCCTCGAAGCGAGCCACGCCGAAATCGATCACCTTGACCCTCGCAGGGTCGCCCCCCGGGAGGAACAAATTGCTCGGCTTGATGTCTCGATGCACGATGCCGTGCGCATGGGCGACCGCGAGGCCCTCGCAAGCGCGGCGCAGGAGCACGAAGCTGTCGTCGACATCGATGGGCGCCCGGGCCAGGCGATGCGCGAGGTCCATCCCCTCGAGCCAGTCCATTGCCAAAAAAGGATGCCCGTGACCGGTAACCCCGTGGGCCAGGTAGCGGACGATGGCTGGGTGGGAGAGCTCGGCGAGGACGCGCCCCTCTCGGGAGAACCTCGCGCGTATCGACGCGCTCTGTCGTCCGATGACCTTCACGGCCGCCCGCGCGCCGGTCGTGAGATCGGCGGCGCGGTAGACGGCCCCCATCCCTCCGCTGCCGGCGAGGCCTTCGATTCGAAAGCGATTGCCCACGATCTCGCCGACGGCCATCGGAAACACGGCGAGAGCCGCGCTCGGCGCAGGGTCCGATACGGCGGCGGCCTCCTCGAGAAAGGCGTCCATCGAGTCGTCGGCCGCGCTCTCGGCGAGGCTGCCGGAGGAGATCTCCGAGGGCGACGCGCCGGGCGACTTACCGGCCGGCGAAGTCTTGCCGAGCGACCGAGAGGAAGGAGTGTCGTCCGGCATCTTGCGGCGCCAGCCGGGTATACCGCCGCGCGTTCGACTCTGACCATCACAACCGCAGCTATATTTGCGCCGTGAGCTCGCCAAGAGGGGATCCCGCGCTCGCCGAGGAGCGCATTCGCGCGCTCGCCGAGGGGGGCGACAAACACGCCGCAGCCACGGCGCTGCTCGAGGCCTATGGCCGCGAGTTATTGGGCTTTCTCATCGCACGACTTCGCGATAGCGACATGGCGTCCGAAGTCTTCTCGCAGTTCACCGAGGATCTCTGGCGCGGCCTCGACGGCTTTCGCTGGCAGTGCTCGGCTCGCGTGTGGGCCTACGCGCTCGTGCGCCACGCCGCGAGCCGCCACCTGAAGGACGCCCACAAGCGCCGCGGGCGGCAGGTGCCGTTCTCGCGCGCGGGACCGCTCTCGCAGCTCGAAGAGAAGCTGCGTACGGCGACGCGGACCGTCGCCCGCACCGAGGCGCGAAGCCGCATCGCGCAGCTCCGCGAGGCGCTCCCGCCCGACGATCAGACGCTGATCATCTTGAGGGTAAACAGGAAACTCGATTGGAAGGACATCGCCCAGGTCATGGTCTACGAGGGCGAGATCGCGCCTGACGCCGCCCTACAGAAGGAGGCGGTGCGCTTGCGAAAGCGCTACCAGCTCGCCAAGGAGAAACTGCGTCGGATGGCGCAGGAGCAAGGGCTCATCCCGCCGGCGGGGGAGGCGAAGGGGGGAGGGAAGGAGTGACACAGACTCCGCGTCGCCAAACGCCGCTTGGCCCGCTGGTGCGCGTGCGAGCTTGAGAGATGCCCGTGCAACCCAGACAGATGCTCGTGCGCGCTGGAGAGACGCGTCGAGGCACCGCCAAACCGTCTTTCCTTGACGTTCTCGAGCACGTGTCTGCCTGAAACACCCTCGCGCGTGCGAGCCAGAACGATGCCCGGGTAGCCCCGACCGATCGCCGTGTCGGTCAAAGCGACGGGCTGGACGCCCCCGTCGGACCGTCCCTGTCCTTGACCGGAGCGTCGTTCAGCGCCGGCTGCCCCTGCGTCTACGAACTCGAGCGCACGGCGGCGGCGCCGAATAGAGGGCTCCGGTAGGGCCGAAGCGAGTCCCCGCGGCCAAGGGCGGGATTCGTCGCCTCTTGCCTGCCCGCTGGGCAGGCAAGAGCCGCTCGCAACGCCCGCCCTCTTCGCGCCGCCCTCGCGCAGCGAGGGCTAGCGGAGAGGGCGGGATTCGAACCCGCGGCAGGCTTTTGACCTGCGCCCGCTTAGCAAGCGGGTACCTTCGGCCACTCGGTCACCTCTCCCTGCGGCTCAGGGCCCCGGAACTTACACGAAAAGGGCATCCCCACAAGCCCGCGAGGCCATCCGCCCGGCCGAGCTTCAGCTTCTCTCTTTCCGGTCTCTCCCCGGTCTCTCCGCCGCCCGCGCCGGCCACGTAGTCGGTCGCCGCCCTGGGACGCTACGGTGGGCGCCGTGGTGCGCGTCGTCTACTCGAACCGGACGGAGGACCTCGTCGCGGAGCTCGCGACGCGCGTGCGGGCGCAGCAGATGCGCAGCGGGCCGCTCCTCCCGGTCACCGTCGTCGTACCGAGCAGCGGGGTCCGGGGCCGCCTCCGCCTCGGAGTCGCGCGGGAGTGCGGGGTCGCCGCGAACATCGACTACGTGCAGCTGACGCGGTTCGCGGCCGACGTCGTGGCGGCGGCATCCGGTCGGCCGGCCCATCGCGTCGCGGACGCGTCGACCATCGGCGCGTTGGCGCTCACGCTCTTGCTCGACGATGCTGCCCTCGCGGAGCCGGAGCTCGCGCCCGTGCGCGGCTACCTCGCCGGCGCGGGCGACGCGAGCGACCCGATGGACGCGAGGCGCGTGCAGCTCGCGTCGCGCATCGGCCGGCTCTTCGAGGAGTACACGTATTCGCGCGGCGACTTGCTCGCGGCCTGGCGCTCAGGCACGGCGCTCGGCGAGCGGAGCGCCGAAGTCGAAGGGTGGCAGCGTCGCATGTGGCTCGCGATGTTCGGCCCCGGCGGACTGGCCGAGGGGCGGGCCGGCGAGCGCCTCGGTCGCCTCGTTCCGTTGCACGAGGCCGTCGCGTCCCTCGTCCCGCGTGCCGACTCGCTTCCTGTGGCGGTGCACGTGTTCGCCTTCTCGCACGTGGCCGCGACGTTCCACGAACTCTTCGCGCGCGTCGGGCGCGTCGCCGAGGTGGTCATCTACGCCATCACGCCCTGCGAGGGCTTCTGGGAAGACAAGGACGCGGGCGATCCCCCCCTGCTCCACCTGTGGGGCCGCCCCGGGCGCGAGCACGTGCGCGCGCTGAACGAGCTCGCCGGCTTCGATCACGACGACCTTTTCCTCGACCCCATCGACGAGGCGCGTCCCGCGACAGCCACGCTCCTTCATCGCCTGCAGCGCGACCTGCTCCGTCGAAGGTCGCCGGGGGCCCCTCCCAGTCCGCCCGACCCGGGCGACGGTAGCCTGGTCGTCCTCGAACACGCGAGCGTGCGCCGCGAGCTCGAGGCCGTGGCGAGCGAAATCTGGAGCCTCGTCGAGTCCGATCCCACGTTGCGGTTCGACGACATCGCCATCGTGCTGCCCGAGTCCGAGCAGCCCCGCTATGCCGCCCAGATCGCGGCGGTCTTCGGAGAGGCGCACGACCTGCCCCACCGGATGGCCGGCGCCGCGCTCGCGAACGACAGCCGCATCGCGGAGGCGATCGATCTGCTCCTCGCGCTACCCCTCGGGCGCTTCACGCGGCAAGACGTCCTTGGCGTCGCGATGCACCCCGCCGTCGTGGCGTCGCTGGACGACGTCGACGCGTCGCGGTGGGCGTCGTGGGCGGACGGCCTCGGCGTCGTTCACGGGGTCGACCGTGCCGACCACGCCGAGACGTACATCGCGCACGACATCCTCAACTGGGACCAGGGCCTGCGCCGCCTGGCGCTCGGAGCGCTCATGGCCGGCGACGCCAGCGGCGATCCCCGGCCCTTCGAGCTCGCGGACGAGAGCTACGTGCCCTTCGAGGTGGGCGCGTCGGAGCTGCGGGATGCCTCGGGCCTCGGCCTCATCGTTCGCTCCCTTCTCGCCGACGCCTGCTTCGCTCGCGACGCCGAGCTCACGATGGCCGAGTGGGCGGACTTCCTGCGCGGGCTCGTGACGACGTACGTCACGCCGGACGGCGCGGTCGAGGAAGAGCAGCTCACCCGGTGCTTGCGGCAGCTGCGAACGCTCGCCGATGTCGATACGGGGGGCGTTCGAGTGCGATGCCGCATCGCCATCGACATGGCGCGCGAGAGGCTGGCGGCCCTGCAGAGTCCCGCGTCGGGCGAGGGGGTTCTCGTCGCCAGCGTCGCCGCGATCCGCCCGTTGCCATTTCGCGTGGTGTTCGCTTGCGGCCTCGGCGAGGGCAAATTCCCGTCCCCCGATTCGAGCGATGCCCTCGACCTTCGTTCGCTCGAGCGGCGCTCGGACGACGTGAGCGCACGCGAGCGAGACAAGTACGGCTTCCTCGAGACGCTCATCGGCACGCGCGATCGACTGTATCTCTCGTACGTCTCGCGTGACCCGCTCACCGGCGAGGCGCTCGCGCCGTCCTCCATCGTGCAAGACCTCTTGCTCGTCGTCGGGCGAGGATACGTCGCCGACGCGCACACTCTCGCGCGGCACCATCCGCTGCGCCGATGGGACCCGCGCTACTTCCCCGAATTGTTCGGGCCGCCCGTCCCTGCGCTCGCCGCCAATCGCTTGCCCGAAGCGCATGCGGAGGCTCGCACCTTGGCGCTCCGGCGCAGCCTCGACGCAGTGGGTGCCACGATCCATCCGGGCCTCGTTGTCGAGCGTGCGGCGGCCGATCCGGCCTGGGCGGCGCTCGCGGCGCACCTTGGCCTCGCGACTCTGCCCGAGGCCTCGCCCGTCGGGCCGGCCCGCATCGTCGTCCCGATGCACGCCATCCTGAAGTTTCTCGAGTTCCCGCTCCAGGGTTGGGCGCGGTTCCGGGTAGGGCTCGACGAGGACGAAGACGACGACCCGATGGCGCGCGAGGACGAGATCTTCGAGACGCCGGCGCGCGACGAGACCGTGTTCCTGAGGCAAGTGCTGCGCACGTCGATCGTCGAACGCCGTTCGATCGAAGGCGCATACGACGCGATGGTTCGAGCGCGTGCGCTCCGCGGCGAGGGTCCGTCGGGCCTCTTCGCGTCCGGCGAGCGGCACGTGCACCTCGGCGTGCTCGCGACGTGGCGCGAGGAGCTCGAGCGCCTGGGGCTCGGTCTCGACGCGATGCAGCTGCATCGCTTCGGCCGGGGCGGCGAGCACTCGCAGGTCGATCATGTGCACGCTCCCCTGCCGCTCGATGTCGACGTCGTCGGTCCGACGGGCGTGACCACGCTCGTCCGCGTGGAGATCGCGGGCCGCTCGCTCTCCACGGGCGCCGGGCTGAGCGAGTCGATCATGCTGTTCAAGCGCCAGGAGGGGACCGACGCGTGGGCCGAGGCCGGACGGGAGCGCGCCGCGCTGCGGGCCTTCGTGGACCACGCCGTATTTTCGGCTTCGGGTCTCGCGCCGGACCAGCCTCACGGGTCCGTCCTCGTCGTTGCGACGCCGACCGGTCCGGTGACCCGGAGCACCGGCTTCGCCCCGATGTCCGCCGACGACGCGAAGGGCTGGCTGCGGAACGTCGTGCGCGACCTGCTGCAGGGGACGCACGCGTACTTTCTGCCTTGCGAGGCCGTCTTCGTTCACGCCGGGCGGTCCGACGAGCCGATCGCCGCCAGCCTCGAGAAGGCCCGCACCCTGCTGGCGCGCTCGGACGGGCCGCCGACGCTCAAGTCGGCGTACGGCCCGGTGCCGCGCCCGCACCTCTATCCATCGCCGGCCGCGCCTGCGGCCGACGCCATGATCGCGCGGCGCTTTGGAGCCTATCTGGACCGCCGCACGCGCCGCGGCGGCGGCACCGGCGGCGGCGAGAGCGGAGGGGACTCGTGAGCCGCGGCGAGTCGCGCGTCGCCCGGCCGTCCGTGCTTCGCCGCCTACCCCTCGATCGCCACGCGATCATCGAGGCCTCGGCCGGCACCGGCAAGACGTTCACCCTGGAGAACATCGTCGTCGAGCTGCTGCTCGGTACGGACGTCCCCCTCGACCGCCTCCTCGTCGTGACCTTCACGGAGAAGGCGACGCACGAGATCCGTGCGCGCGTGCGAGCCCGCCTCGAGGAGCTTCGCTCGGGCCGCGGCGCCCCGCCCACCGACGAGCAGACCTGCGCGGGCGACTACTGGACGATCGACGCGCGCGCCCACGACAAGCTCGAACACGCGCTCCGCGCCTTCGACGGGGCGACGATCGCGACGATTCACGCCTTCTGTTTCGGCGTGCTTCGCGAGAACGCATTCGCGAGCGGGCGCCTTTTCCAGGAGCGGCAGGTCGACGGCAGGGAGTCGTTCGGCCGCGCATTCCGGCAAGCGTTGCGGCGCGACATCGCGTGCGACCCCGCACGAGCGTGCTGGCTCGAGGCGGCGCTTCGATCGGGGATGTCGCTCGACGCCGTCGAGGAGCTGCTCTGCAAGTGCCTCGGAGCGCACGGTGACCTGCGGCCGACGTTCGACGGAGCGGCGCTCGCCTCGGCCATTCAGGCCTTCGGCGCCGTAGAGGTCAGCGACGTGCGCGTCGATGCAGCCTTGACCTCCCACCGCGTGCACTCCAGCACCAAGGGTTCGATCATGGACTCGCTGCGGCAGGCCAGGGCCCTCGTGGCACGGATGCGCGAGGCCACCGACCTTCCGGCGTTCGTTCGGGAAGCCGGCGCGTTCAAGCCCGCGGCGCTGGCCGAGAGGCTTGCGAAGATCGACTTGCCACCGAGCGACGCCGCGCGGCTCGTCTCGGCAGGCCTGGTCCTCGCGCGGGCCACGCCGTCGTTCCAGGCCGCCCTGGTCCAGGCGCTCTACGCGCCCGTCTGGACGACCTTCATGCGCAGCAAGCGTGCGGCCGGAGAGTACGACTTCGACGACATGCTTTCGCTCGTCGACGAGGCCCTCCGAGGTCCTCGCGGCGAGGCGCTCGCCCAGGCGATGCGCCGCCGCTGGCAGTACGCCCTCATCGACGAGTTCCAGGACACCGACGAGACGCAGTGGTCGATCTTCCGGCGTGCGTTCTTCGAGCGAACGGCCGCCGGTCCCTCGAGCGTCGCCGTCTTCGTGGGAGACCCCAAGCAATCGATCTATCGCTTCCGCGGCGCGGACGTGCATGCGTACCTGCACGCGCGCGACGCGGTCGCCGCGGCGGGAGGGACGCGTCTCTCGCTCGATCGCAACTACCGTGCGACCCCGGCGCTCGTCGACGCGCTGAACCGGATCTTCGAGGAGACCCCGAACGGCTCCCTCTTCACGGGGGCGATCTCGTACGAGCCGGTGCAGTGCGGACGGGCGGGCCGGGCGCTGGTCGATGGCGACGGCCGGGAGGTGTCGCCCGTGGGCGTTCTCCGCTTCCAGGACGAGATTGCCACGGGCGACCTCGGTCGCGCCATCGCCGCCGAGGTGCGGGTCATGACCAACCCTGCGCGGCCGTGGCGGCTCGACGGGCGCGCACTCGAACCGAGCGACATCTTCGTGCTGACCCGCACCGACCGCGAGGGAAGGCAGCTCGGCGACTGCTTGCGAGCCGCAGGCGTCCCGCACGCGTTTTATCGGCAGGAGGGCCTGCTGCAGTGCGAGGAGGCCAAAGACCTGCGCGCCCTGCTTGCCGCCGTGGTGGACCCGAACGACCGCGCGAGCCGCCTGCGGGCGTGGCTGACGCCGTTCTTCGGCTTGCCGCTGGCGTCGATCGAGGGCGCGCGCGATCTGCCGGCGTCCCACCCGTTCGTCGCGCGCCTGCACGAGTGGAAGGCCCTCGCCGACGGTCGCCGCTTCGACCGCCTCTTCGAGAGCATCCTCCGACAGACGGCGGTCATCCGTCGCGAGATCTTCTTCGAGGCCGGGGAGCGCAGGCTGACGAACTACCTGCACCTCGTCGAGGTGCTGCTCGAGCAGTCCCGCGACGGGCACCCGACGCTCGTCGAGCTCGTGAACGGCCTGTCGCGCCTCATCGACAAGACGCGCACCCCGCTCGACGTCTACGAGGGCAACGTCCAGCGTATCGAGAGCGAGCGCCGGGCCGTGCAGATCATGACGATGCACAAGGCGAAGGGCCTCGAGGCCGCCGTCGTCTTCGTCGCCGGGGGCTTCGCGCCGGGCCGGTTGTCGGAGGAGGTTCACGTCTATCACGAAGATGGGCGACGCCTGGCCTGGGTCGGGCCCGTCGCTCCCGACATGCAGCAGCGGGTGAGGGCCGAGGAGAAGGAAGAGAACGAGCGCCTCATGTACGTCGCGCTCACGCGTGCGATCGGGCGACTCGTCGTGCCTTGCGTCGTCGAGTCCAAGGCCGACGCGAAACGCAAGCGGCGAGCCGGCCAGGCGAAGAGCATGAAGGGCCCGTACGATCCCGTGAACGAGCGGGTCGTCGAGTGCGTCGCCGCGGGCGACCCTCTGTTCGCGGTCGATGACGTCGCCTCCGCCGGCGCCGCGCCGCCCCTCGTCGAGCCACCCGCTGCCCCCGTCGAGTGGGCGCCGCCGGAAGACCTCCTGCGCGACCAGGACACCCGCGCGCGCTACGCCAAGCTCCGCGAGCGCGCGGCCGGCGCAGTGGTGACGTCGTACACGCGGCTGCGCGGCGAACGCCCAGGGCGTCGCTCGACCTGGGAGCGGGCCGAAGATCGCCGAGCGGAGAAGGGCGCGGGCGCCCTCGATGACGCGTCGTTCGTCCCGCTTCGGGGGGCCCGCGGGTCCGGCGTGTTCTTGCACGAGATCCTGGAGCGCGTGCCCCTGACGAGCTTCGCGATGCGAGAGCCGGCCGCATGGCGCGGACTGCCCGAAGTGTCGACGCTGTTCGACGACGCGACCGCCGTTCACCGCATCGAGTCCGCGCAGCGCGCGCACGCCGAAGAGATGGTGTGGAGGGCGTACACGGCCCCGGTGGTGCTGCCCGCCGACGGCGCGCGCCTGGAGGGGCTCGCGCACGCGGCTCGTGTGGTTCGCGAGATGGACTTCGTCTTCCCGATCCCGGGGCGCGACGAGACGGGCTACGTGCGCGGGTCGCTGGACCTTGCGTTCGAGCATCGGGGACTCACGTACTTCGTCGACTGGAAGAGCGACTCGCTCGCGTCGTACGCGCCGGACGCGCTCGAGCGCCATGTCCTCGGGCACTACGCCGACCAGGTCACCCTTTACACGCTGGCGGTCGGCAAGCTCCTCGGCACCGAGTCCCGTAACGATCACGAGCAGCGCTTCGGGGGTCTCATCTACTGCTTCCTCCGCGGCCTGGACGGACAGGGCGGGGGGATCTGGACGTCGCGACCGAGCTGGGACGAAGTTCGGGCGTCGGAGATGGCGCTGCGAGACCGCGACTGGACCGGCGGGAGGCATCGATGATGAAGGCGAAGCGTCTCGGAGCGGCGACGGCGCGCTTTCGCGCCGCACAGGGGGTCGCGTCGCCGCCGGACACCGACACCGAGCCGGAGCCCCACGCGCTGGACGGCGAGGACTTCGAGCCGCGGTACATCGGCTGGGAGATCGCCCGGTGCGCGCCGAGTCTCGACTCCGACGAGCAGGCAGCGTTGGCGGCGCTCGTGGCGGCGTGCGTCGCGTCGATCCGCGCTGGGAGCACACGCATCGCGTGCGAGGCGGACGGGCTGGTGAACGCCCTCGAAGCCGTCGGCGGGGCCGCGGGGGGGGCGATCGGTGCCCGTCTCGTGGCCCGAGCGCGGACCGCCGTCGAGGGCGACCCGGTGAGCGACGTCGTCGGACGGCCGGGGGAGCGCAAGCCGCTCATCGTCGATGGGCCATGGCTTTACACGGAGCGGATGCACACGCTGGAGGAGCGCTTTTGCCAGCGCGTGCGCGCCCGGGCTTCGCACGTTTTGCAAGGCGACGCCCGCGCCGTCCAGCGCGCCGTCGCTGCGGTGGCGTCGTCGCCCCAGTCGCTCACCGAGGAGCAGAAGCGGGCCGTGCGCGCGGCGCTGGGGGCGTCACTCTCGCTCGTGACCGGTGGTCCCGGGTCGGGCAAAACGGCGACGGCGGTCGCCGTAGTGCGCGCCATGGCGTGGCTGGGGACACCGATGGATTCGGTGGCCGTGGCGGCGCCGACGGGCAAGGCGGCCCAGCGCCTTTCGGATGCGATCCGTCACGGCCTCGCTGCAGCGCCGTCGACGCCGCGCGACCTCGCCGACGCGGGGCTCGGCGCCATCGCCCTCGTGCCGCAGACGTTGCACCGGCTGCTCGGGTGGTCGCCGTCCCGCGGGCGCTTTGCCCGGCACGAGGGCGACCCGCTGCCCCACCGGGTCGTCGTCATCGACGAGGCATCGATGATCGATCTTGCCATGATGGATCGGCTGCTCCGGTCGGTCCGTCCGGACGCCCGGCTGGTGCTGTTCGGCGATGCCGACCAGCTTCCGTCGATCGAAGCGGGAGCGGTCTTTCGGGACCTGTGCGCGGGGCTTGGCGCCGTCCGCCTCACCAAGAACCTTCGCGTGGCCGACGACGCGAATGCCGCTCGAATCGTCGGCGCCGCGCGATCGATCAACGCGGGAACCCTGGGCGATGAATTCGCGGCCTCGGTGTCCGCAAGGGCCCGGGCCGACGAGCTGTCGCTCGAGGGCGTCGAGCATCTCGATGCGCCCTGGGTCGAGGTGGGCCCCGCCTTTCTCGAGCGATGGTGGTCGGCGCGTATTGCGCCCGACCCGGCGTTCGCGCGGCGCGTCTCGCGCACGTACCGCTTCAGGGGCGGGGTGTTCGGCGAGGACGATTTGGTGGACCTGCGCGCGCTATTCGACGGCCACGCTCGCTCGCGCATCCTCTGCGCGACGCGAGTGCGCGGGTTCGCCGCCGGGGCGGATGCGATCGGCGACCAGCTGCTTGCGAAGCTGCGCGCCGTCACGTCCCGGCGGTCCGGACGGCGTCGCGACCTTTCGCCCGGCGTGCCCGTCATCGTCCAGCGAAACGACTACGATCGAGGTCTTTTCAACGGCGACCAGGGCATGGTGCTGCTCGTCGACGCCGACCGCGCCGTCGGCCCCGAGCCCATGGTCGTCTTCCCGCGAGGCGACGGCTACGACGCCTTCCCGCTCGAGTCGGCGGGCGACGTGGCGCCGGCGTTCGCCATGACGGTTCACAAGGCGCAAGGGTCGGAGTTCGACCATGTCGCCGTCGTTTTGCCCGAGGCCGACGTTCCGATTCTGACCCGCGAGCTTCTCTACACCGCCGTCACGCGCGCGCGCCGATCCGTCGTCGTGGTCGGCGAGAGAGACCTGCTCGTCCGTGCGGTGGAGCGGACGATGCTCCGGGAGAGCGGCGTGGCAGAGAGGCTGAAAACTACGTGATCCAGCTTCTCATGTGCTAAACAGGTGAGCAGCCCTTGGGAGGTTGCCTATGACACCCTTCGAGCACGGCATGCGCGCGCGAGGCGCGGTTCACCCGGCGCAGGAACCGCTGCGACTGAGGGACGTTTCGGCCCCGGACGCGCCGGCGCCCCTGGTCTTGACGCTCGAGGTGACTGACCCCGATGTGCTGGTCGAGCTGCGGCGTCACGGCGACGGGGCCGAGCGCAACCGGCACGCGCTGGCCGCCTTGCGCGTGGGGGTGCTCGCCATCCGAGCCGCCAGCGGGCAAGTCGACGCCGCGACCATCCGCGAGGCGGGCGGGGCTCTCGTCGCAGAAGTCCGCGAGATCCTCTCGACGCGCGTCACGGAGATGAACGAGCGCGTCGCCGCGACGTTGACGCAATACCTCGATCCTCAGAACGGCGCGCTCCCGCAGCGGATCCAGGCGCTGGTGCGGCAAGACGGCGAGCTCGAGCGAGTCCTGCGCTCGCACGTCGGGGCCGACGACTCGCTGCTGGCGCGATCGCTCGCCGCCCACGTCGGCGAGGGGAGCCCCCTCTTCCGCCTGCTCTCTCCGACGGACGGCGAGGGCCTTCGAGCCCAGCTCGCGTCGACGATGGAGGAGGCGCTCGCGGAGCAGCGCACCCACATTCTGCGAGAGTTCTCGCTGGACGCAAAGGACTCGGCGCTCTCGCGCCTGGTCCGAGAGTTCTCGATGGACGGCGAGGGATCGGCGATGAACCGGCTCTCCAAGGTGGTCGCGTCGGCAAGCAGCCAGATCGAAAAAAATCTCTCGCTCGACGACGAAGGTTCTTCGCTGAGCCGCCTCAAACGCCAGCTCGAGGCGACGGTCGACCGGCTCGCGCGCGACAACGGAGAGTTCCAAACGCAGATGCGCGAAGCCCTCGCGCGCCTGGATGCGCGCAAGAAAGAGGAGGCGAGGACGCCGCGTCACGGGCTCGTCTTCGAAGAACGGCTCGGCGCCCTGCTCGCTGGCGAGGCACAACGCCTCGGAGACCTCTACGAGGCCACCGGCGATACGACGGGGAACATCAAGAACTGCAAAGTGGGGGATCACGTGATCGAGCTCGGCGCCGATTCCGCGGCGGCCCACGCCCGCATCGTGTGGGAGGCGAAGGACAAGAACGGATCCTCGGTGCGCGCGGCGATCGAGGAGATCGACGAAGCGCGGCGGAACCGGCAGGCCCAGGTCGGCGTGTTCGTCTTCTCGAGCAAGACGGCGCCGTCGGGGCTCGAATCCCTTCAACGGCACGGCAACGACGTCCTCGTCGTGTGGGATGCGGACGACACGGCGAGCGATCTGGTCGTGCGGGCGGCCTACAGCCTCGCGCGGTCGCTGGCCGTGCGCGAGCGACGGGCCGGGTGCGAATCGCAGGCGGCCCTGGCAGAACTCGAGCGGGCCGCGCGCGGGGTCGAGAAGCAAGTCGGCTACCTCGAGGAAGTCCGCAAGTGGGCCGAGACGGTGCGCGGCCACGGAGAGAAGATCACCGATCGGACGACCCGGATGGCGGACGAGCTGCGCCGCGAAGTCGAGCGCCTCGACGCTCAGATCAGCGCGATGCGCACGGCCGAGCCTTCGTAGGCGCCCCTGGCCCGCGAGCACGGGCTACGGTAAAAGCGATGGCGACGCCCGGGAGCGGCGAACATGCTCGGGAAGACCGAACGCCGCGTCGCTCTCGTCATCCTGCTGACGGCCCTGCTGCCCCTCGCCAGCGCGATGGTGCTCGCCTACTCGCTGCTCGACTACGCGTCGTCGGTGTGGTTGCGGCCGGAGGTCGACCAAGAGCTCGAACGGGGGATCGAGCTCTACAAAGACTACGTCCGCACGGTGAAGGACGACATGAAGCACCAGACGGACGCGATGACCGCCGACGACGCCTTGCGCGCCGCCGCCCGCGGCCGCATGTCGAGTGCCTGCAGCGAGGCGCTCGACGCCCTGTTCCCGCGCTATCCGCAGCTCGTTTCGCTGTCGATCGAGGACGAGACGGGGCACGCGCTCGCGGCGAGAGACCGCGGACGCGCCCTCGACGAGGTTGCCGAGCGCAAGCTCGATGTCCGGCGTCCTATCCCGGACGGCGCAGGGTCGGTGCTCGTCGCGACCTTCGCGTTCGATCGCCGCTACGAGCAGCGCCTCGAGCGCGCCGGCGCGATCCACGAGGCGTACTCCAAGCTCGCGAACGAGCGAACGCGCGTCTATCAACCGTATCTCGAGGCGTTCGCGCTCCTTCTCGGGATCACGGTCATCGCGACGGTTGCCCTGGGGTTCTGGCTCGCGCGCGGGATCACGCGCCGGATCAGCCGCCTCGCTGACGCGATCGACGAGGTCGCCGGCGGGAACCTGGACGTCCGCGTGCCCGTGACGGGGTCCGACGAGCTCACGGAGCTGGCGCGCGTGTTCAACCGAATGCTCGGCGAGATGCAGCAGTCACGGGCGCGCATCGAGTACCTGCAGCGCATCGGCGCCTGGCAGGAGATGGCGCAGCGTCTCGCGCACGAGATCAAGAATCCCCTTACGCCCATCCAGCTCGCGGTCCAGCAGTGCCACCGCAAATACGAGGGGAACGACCGCGCATTTCGCACGCTGCTCGACACCACGCTCGAGGTCGTCGAGGAGGAAGTGGGGACGCTGCGGCGGCTCGTCGGCAACTTCTCGAGCTTCGCTCGGCTGCCGCACGCCGAGCTGCGGGCGGAGAGCCTGCGCGACTTCTTGCGCGAGTGCTCCGAGCAGCTCGGGCACCTCGGCGCCGAGCCAGGCGACGGGAGCGCGGACGACCTCGTGAACACGCACGACGTCGACGTCCGGTGGGAGCTGCCCGAGCAGCCGTTCCCGGTGGAGATCGATCGCCAGATGCTGCGGCGAGTGCTGGTGAACCTCGTGCGCAACGCCGTCGAGGCGATCCGTGGGGCACGCCCCGACGCCCTCGACGGGCTCCCGCGCGGCCACGTCGTCGTGGGCGCGAGGGCCGAGGGAAACGGCGTCGCCATCGTGGTCGCGGACGACGGCCCAGGGGTACCCGAGGCGTCGCGCGAGCGTGTGTTCGATCCGTACTTCACGTCGAAGCTCGACGGCACGGGTCTCGGGCTCGCCATCGTCAAGAAGATCGTCATCGAGCACAACGGATCCATCGCTGCGGGGCGCAGCGAACGGCTCGGCGGGGCGGAATTCGTGGTGGTGCTGCCCCCCTCTCCGCGCCCCGGAGCCGGTGTCGGCGCGCCCGACGGCGAGGTCCGGGAGTCAGCGGCGCATGCGCGCCGTCAGAGCGCGTGACGGCGTCGTGCTACGCCTCATGGGGACGGACCCGCGCAGTCGGCGTTCCGCCGAAGACATGGACGACTCGAATCATCGGAGCACACTGTCGGGCCTCGCCACCGTCGTGGTCGTCCTCGGCGTGCTGGTCGGCGCGGGGAAGTTCTTTCGTGGGCAGCCGGCCATCGTCGGTCGCGACGCTCCCGACTTTTCGCTTTCGCTCGTGGCCAACGGTTCGGACCTCGGCGGCGACGGCAAGGCCCTCAGCGTCAGCCAGCTGCGGGGCCACCCTGTCCTGCTCGACTTTTGGGCGACGTGGTGCCGCTACTGCCGTGCCGAGGCCCCCATCGTAGATGCGCTCTCCAAGCGCTGGCACGACAAGGGCGTCGTCTTCGTCGGCGTCAGCACCGACCGCCCCGAGGAGGGCGATCCGGGGCAGTTTGCAAGGGCGCACGGGATGACGTTCCCCATCGTCAGCGACGCCCTCGGCACGGCTTCGCGGGCCTACGGTATCGAGAGCTTGCCGACCGTCGTCATCCTGTCGAGCGCAGGCAAGGTGGTGGCCGTGCGCGCGGGCGTGACGGGCGATGACGAGCTCGAGCGCCTCATTTCGGAAGCACTCTGACCGGCGCCCACGGGGGCGCGAAGTAGGGGCGGCCATTGGGAGCCGAGCAGCGCGGCCACCTCACCCGGCCGGACGCTCAAGTTGGGTCGCCCTGAGCGCCGGCGGCTGCGCGCCGTAGCGCACAGTCACCGCCTCGAGCGACAGCGTGGGTCCTACATCCGGGCGCACCGTTTCTCCGCGCGTCGTGTTCTGCACGTCGTATCCCCCGGGACATTGATGTACTCTTTGAGGACGCCTGGCGCAGACCGCCGACCGCTGATCAGGAGAGCCCCTTTGGATTCGAAGCCCGAGACCACCGCTTCGCCCCCGGCTGCGCCCGTCGGCCCTTCGCGGATCATCAAGCGCTACTCGAACCGCAAACTGTACGACACGAAGGACAGCCGCTACGTCACGCTGCTCCAGATTGCCGAGATGGTCCGCGGCGGCGAAGAAGTGCAGATCATCGACAACAACACCAAGGACGACCTCACCGAGGTCACCCTGGCCCAGATCATCTACGAGGAGCAGAAGGCGCACTCCCGCAACGTGCCGCTGCAGACGCTCAAGGAGCTCATTCACGCGCGCACGGAGAAGGTGCTCGCCGACCTGCGCGAGGGGCCTATCGGCCGGCTGATCCCGGGCAGCAGCAAGCCGCCCGACGCCGAGACCCCGGCCGCTGGCAAGGAAGCCAAACCCACCCTGGTGGATCAGGCGAAAGAAAAGTTCGAGGAAGTGCAGCACCAGGCGGACGAGCGGATCAAGGCGATCTTGGCCACGTTTCGCCCGTTTCAGCAGATGCAGCTCGAGCTGCGGAGACTGAACGAACGTGTAGAGGACCTGGAGCGCAAGGCGGGCAAGCCCAAAGGCGACGACGCCTGACGACGGCCGCGCGCGTGGCTACAACGAAGGAATAGGTTTCATCCTCGGTTGTTGCACCCACAAGGTCATCCGATGCCCCTTCCTTCCGACGCAAGCGTCCCCAAGTCCGACCCGTTCGCCGACGAAGCGCTCACGCATCTCGACGCCCTCTACGGTGTCGCCTGCAAGCTGACGCGCAACCCGACCGAGGCAGAGGATTTGGTCCAGGACGCGTTCGTGAAGGCGATGCGTGCGCGCGACCAGTTTCACGCGGGCACCAACCTCAAGGCGTGGCTCTTTCGCATCCTCACCAACACGTTTATCAACAAGTACCGCCGCGGCGGTCTCGAGCGGTCGGTGCTCGACGGCCCCGACGCCGACCCTCTCGCCGACGGGTGGGTAAGCGCCAACACGATGCGGCAGCTGCGCGATCCGGAGACTCTGGCCCTCATGCCACTCGTCGAGGACGAGATACGTCGTGCGCTCGACGCGCTCCCTGCCGAGTTCCGGCTCGCCGTCATCCTGAGCGACGTGGAAGAGTTCTCGTACAACGAGATCGCGGAGATCATGGCCTGCCCAGTGGGCACGGTGATGAGCCGCCTGCACCGCGGGCGCAAGTTGCTCCAGGGTTCCCTCTACAATCACGCTCTCTCGCTCGGCATCGTGAAGGGCGAGGAGCACGTCGGCCAGCCGAACGTCCGGAGCCAAAAGGCGGCCGAGGCGAGCACTGGGCCGAACGCGAGCGACCTGCGCCCGTCGAGCTTGGCCGACTTCCGAGCGCGGAAGCGGGGTGCGGCATGACGCGCATGGCTACCTGCCGCGACCGCATACGCACGCTCGGCCCGTACCTCGACGGCGAGTGCGACGCCGCGCAGACGATCGAGATCGGAGACCACGTAGCGAACTGCACGACCTGCCGCGAAGAGGTCCAGCTGCTTCGAGCGATGCGCGGGTCGATGAAGAGAGTGGTGCGGGCCCCGGCGCCCGCCGGCTTGCGCGATCGAATCGGCAACGCGATGGCGGCCGAGCTCGCGCGCGACGCGGAGGGATCGGGCGACCCGTACGGGGTCGGCGCCGTTCCGATGATGGTGCGGCTCGCGTCGTGGCCGACGATGGTCCCCATCGCGACGGCGGCGGCCATCGCCCTCTTTTGGGGGGTGTCCACACGCGGGACGCCGACCGCGACGAACGAAGCCCACGCGGGCTTCGGCGACGAGCTTCTCGCCGAGCTCGTGGCAGAGCACTCGCAGCCGCTTCCGCCGGAGGCCGTCACCCCGCAGGCGGTTCGGGGCCTCGAGCGGTACGTGGGGGTGCCCGTGCGTCCGACAAGCTTCGAGCGAGACGGGGCGCGCCTCGTCGGGGGTCGGCTTTTGCCGATGCGGTCCCAGCGGGCCGCGATTCTCCAGTACATCGTCGGCTCCGGGGATGATGCACGCCGCGTGAGCGTCGTCGTCTACGACGCGCAGAAGATCGAAGTGGGCACGGCCATGGCCAACTTCGCGCCGCGCGCCGTCGGCACCGCAGAGGTCCGCGTCGGGCGGGAGAAGGGCTACTCCGTCGCCGCGGCGCAGCGCGAGGGCGTCGGCTACCTGATGGCTAGCGATCTGGATCAGGACAAGAGCGCGCAGCTCGTGGCCATGGTCTACGACGATCGCTGACGCTCGCCCTGGCGGGCGCGCCCCGCTGCGCCGCCGCGTGCTTCGGCTATGCTCGCTGCGCCCATGCGCTTCGTCTACGTGATGGACCCGATGGATCGGGTCCTGCCGGACAAGGACACGACCTTCGCCATCCAGCGTGCCGCCGAGCGGATGGGCCACGCGTCGCTCCATTGCACGCCTCGCGACGTCTATGTCGAAGGCGGCGATGTCTGGGCGCGCGTCCGTCCGTTGCACGTAGGCGACCTGCCGCCGCACTTCACCCTGGAGAGCGCCGTGGACGTCCGCCTGGCCGATGTCGACTGCGTCTTCATCCGAAAGGACCCACCGTTCGACGCGCAGTACCTTTACCTGACGCAGCTCCTGGAGGTCGTGCGGGGCCGTACGCTCGTCGTGAACGACCCGCGCGGTCTCCGTGACGCCAACGAGAAGCTCTATACGCTCCACTTCGTGCGCCACATGCCGAAGACCCTCGTCGCCAGCGATCGCGACCGGATCCATCGATGGGTGTCGGAGGTCGGGACCGCCGTCGTCAAACCGCTGGATGGCGCCGGAGGCAGCGGAGTGATGGTGGTATCGAAGGGAGACCGCAACTCGCGGTCAATCGTCGACTACATCACGGCGGAGGGGACGCGTCACGCCATGGTGCAGGAGTACCTGCCCGCCGTCCGCGCCGGCGACAAGCGGGTCCTCTTGCTCGACGGCGAAGTCCTCGGCGCGATCAACCGCGTGCCTCGCGAGGACGACGTGCGGTCGAACATTCACGTGGGCGGGCGCGTGGAGCCGTGTTCGGTGACGCCGGACGAGCGCGCCGTCGTCGCGGATCTGCGGCCGAGGCTCAACGCGGACGGCCTCGTCTTCGTTGGGCTGGACTTCATCGGCGGCAAGCTGACGGAGGTCAACGTCACGTCGCCGACGGGCATTCAGGAACTGAGCCGGCACCTCGGCCGCGACGCCGCCGAGAACGTCGTCGACTGGGTCGTGCGGCACGTCTCGCCGGCCGCCGGCACGGCACGGTTGCCGCCCTAGCCCGCGCCCATGGCGATCACGGTTCTCGTCCGCACCGCGGGCAGCAACAACGTGCGCCTGACGTTCGACGGAACGCAGCGCGTCGTCATCGGGCGTGGCGCGGGCAGCGACGTGCGCCTGCCGGATCCGACCGTCAGCCACCGTCACGCGACCCTTCAGGCGCAGGGCGCCGACTTCGTCGTCGTGGACGAAGGCAGCACGAACGGCACCTTCGTGGGGGGGGTGCGGATCGCGCCGCGCACCTCTCGCGTGCTGCGATCCGGCGACATGATGCGTGTGGGCAAGCTGTGGCTCGAGCTTCGCGTCGAACCGGGCGCCGTCGTCACGCGCGACCTCGCCGTCCTGACGCGGGACCTGGCGCTGGCGCTCGTCTCGCAAGAGCTGGAGGCGCTCGGCGAAGATCTGACCATGAAGGTCCGCGTCGTGGAAGGAAAGGATCAGGGCGTCGTGCTTCCGCTCGAACCTGGACGGTCGTTCGTCGTCGGGCGCGCGTCTCATTGCGACTTGGCCCTCTCGGACCAAGACACTTCTCGCGAACACATTCGGCTCGCCGTGGCCGACGGCGCCGTCTCGGTCCAGGACCTTGGCGCCAAGAATGGCACCTGGATGGGGGAAGCGCGCGCGCCCGCGGACCGCGCGGTGCCCTGGCGCCCGACGGTCATGATCAAGATCGGCCGCACCGTACTCGCGCTCGAAGAGCCGATCAGCGATGCCCTCGCGCGTATCGAGAACGCGCCCGATCGGCCGCTGTCGCCCGAGCTCGCGCCCGAACCTCCGGGCCCCCCGCCTCCACCGCCGAGCGTTCCGGCCCCGGGCGCGATTGCCTCGAGCCCCTCGGCGGCACCTGCGGCCGCGGTCGCCCCTTCGAAGAAACCGCCCGCGAGGGGCCCACGGTGGTCCGCGTCCGATCGCCTCGTGATGGCCGCCGCTGTGGGCCTGCTCGTCCTCAGCCTCGCTGGGCTCGTGTGGCTTCTACGGGGGTAGTCGCCGCGGTCGAAGACGGCGCGCGCCGCGCGGTGCCGGGAGGGTAGACCGCGGGGGTTCCATCGAGCGGGACCGCCGCGAGCATCTGCTCCAGCTGCGCCGCGCTCTTGGGCCGCTCGTTGAGACGCTTCTTGAGGCAACGCATCACCGCGGCGTCGAGCGCCTCTGGGATGGGCAGATCCGGGCGCCGCTGGCGCATCGGCGTGGGGATCTGCCGCTGGTGGAGATCCAGCAGATCCCGCCTTGATTGCGCCACGATGGGAAGCTCCCCCGTGAGCGCCTCGTACATGAGGACCCCGAGCGCGTAAATGTCCGTGCGCGACTCGACCTGCGCGCCGATGCACTGCTCGGGCGCCATGTACTCGGGGGTGCCCAGCGTGTATCCCGCTTGCGTGAGCGACTCGGCGCTCGCGAGCTTGCTCATGCCGAAATCCAGCACCTTCGCGTTGCCGTCCTCGCACAGGAACACGTTGCCTGGCTTGAGGTCGCGGTGCACGGCGCCCTTTTTATGCGCAGCGTCGAGCGCGCGGCACACCTGCGTGAAGATCGCGACCGCCTGCGTCGGTGTGAGCAATCCGTCGCGCGAGAGCTTGTCCGCGAGAGATCGACCCACCAGCCGTTCCATGACGACGTAGACGCTCCCGTCGGACATCTGGTCGAGGTCGAGGACGCGCGCCACGTTCGGATGTTCGACGTGCACCTGGATGTACGCTTCGCGGCGCAGTCTCGCGATCTCCCCGCCGTCACGCGCGGCGGCGCCCCGCAGGACCTTCACGGCGACTTCGTGGCCGAGCGTGACATGCTCCGCGGCGTAGACGACGCCGATCCCGCCCGAGCCGATCTTCCGGCCGATGCGGTACTTGCCGCCGAGGACGGTGCCCGTCAGTTCGCCCGGCGCGGCGCCGAGGTCCCCTCGCAGCTCGAGTCCGCGCTCGAGGGCCGCGATGCGATTGCGCTCGAAGACGCGCGACACCACCTCGTCTCGGGCGCGGTCCCGCATGAAACCGGCGGCGCCGCCGAGCCCACCGGCGAGAACGGCCGCCAACGCTCCTGCGAGCAGTCCGCCCGCGGCCGCCACCGCGCCGCCGCACACGACGGCGGCGACGGCCGCGCCGGCGATCATCCCTTCACGCGCGCGCAGCGACGTCCAGCTCACGTCGTAGACGCAGCAGTCGCCGCCGCGCGTGAGACAGGTCTCGTGCGAAACGGAGGCGTCGCCCAGGCCCCAGATGTTGGGAAGGCTCGCAAGCTCGCCGGCGCGCGCGTCGCAGAGCAGCTCGTCACCCTCGCGGGACGAACGCTCGGCCGAGTCGTCCGACCCTTCGTCGCGAGGGCGGTAAGTCATCCTCACGCGCTGGACCCGCTTCGTCGACCCGCGCTGCTCCGGGAGCTCGTCGATCGACCACGCTCCCACCCGCGTCACTTCACGCGTGTTCTGCGCGAGGTAGTGGTACGCGTCCAATGGCCGGCGACTGGTCCGCAGCATTCGCACCAGGACGCCGAGCGACTCCGGGTGCGTCGCCCATTCGCCCCGATGCCGGATCGCGTCGCGCCCCAAGAGGGCCGAAATGGCGACGAGCGCGCGCTTCGCCGCGAGCTGACTGACCCACCCCGTCTCGTTGTCGACCGCGCTGGGATCGATGCCGGCGCCGGCGAGCAGCTGCTGCACCGCGCGCTCGCCCTTCTCGGTGCGCACACGAATGAGGTACGTCTTCAGGACAGACGCCCGCAGTTCCTCCTTGCCCCCTTGGCGCACCGTCCCCCCGGTCGCGGGCGGGACGCTTGGTCCGCGCATTTGCTGTAAACCTTACGCCCGCCCCCAGCTCGATGGCAATCGAGGGGAGATCGCGGCACCGCGGCCGGCGGGACCTACAGCCCCTCAGGTGGGCGCGACCGGAGGGACCAGTACGCCCGGCGTCGGGTCTTCTCCGGACTGGCGAAGCAGGGCGGTTCGGACAGCGTGCTCCACGAGCTGCCAAAGCTGAGCACGGTCGGTCACGCGACCGAGGAACCCGATCGGGATTCGAAAGCCCCCCTTATCCCGCCGCCCTCCGCCGTAGGGACGGCCTTTTTCATCCGTACCGAAGGCCTGCTCGAGCCAGACCGGAGGGTCGACGCTCGCGGAGTGGGTCCGCAGCGACCCCTCGATGTATTTGTCTCCCACGACCCCGTACACGACGCACGTGTCGATGTCCTCACGCCGGACCAAGAAGTCGGCCGCCTGCGCAATGGTGTCGCGCTCGGCCTCCGTCACGAACCCTACGCCGGCCATCGCGAAGTTGCGGCGGACGCCGAGGGCCTGCAGGGCGCGGGCGATGACGTCCATCGCCGTGGGCGCGATGAGCCGCCGCGAAAGGTCTTGCAGGAGGTCGCGGTCGCAGATCTCCGCGATCTGGCCCGCCGCGCGGAAATCGGTGGACCGAGCGAAGGTGAAGTCATCCGTGTCTGTGGACAGGCCGTGCATGAGCGCCGTGGCGATGCGGCGGTCTTCTTCCGCGTCCGGGTCGAGGACGGCGAGTTCGAGAAGGTATTCGACGAAGATCGTCGCCGTGGCGCCGACATCCATCCGCATGTCGACGAAGCGTGCCTTGGGTGGAGACGCCGGCCGATGGTGATCAACGATCGTCAAGACTTCGTAGTCGCCCCCATCGGCCAAGTCGGGGTCGACCTCGTGGGCGTCGACGAGCGCCAGAAAATCCACTTTGCCGAGCTCCCGCACCGTCTTGATCTTGCGGAGGTCCAGGCCGAGCAGCTTGACGAGCGCACGGTTCTCGCGATGGCTGAGCTCGTGACAGTACGCGACCGTCGTCTGCGCGACGCCCAGGCGCTGCGCGATGTGCGCTTGGGCGATGGCACAGGCAATCCCGTCCGGATCCGGGTGGCCGCGCAGCGCGATGAGCACGTGCTTGCCACGCGCCGCCGCGAGCGCTTCGGCGAACCCACGGGCTCGAAGCTCTGCGGCGGGCTGGTTGGGCACCGTCAAACGCCGGGCCGCTTCCGTCATCGTGGTGGAGATAGTGGTCACGTTTGCCGCGAGAAATCTACGCTCCGGCAGCCCCTGCCGCGAGCTCTTGCGATTTGCAGCCTCGCACGCCACCGAGGCAAGCCACGAACGTGCCAACAGCGGTCCGTGGGCGAAAGATCGAGGAATCCTGTAGAGATCGCCACCGCATGAGCCCCTGGAATCTGCATCCATTCGGACGCCTCCGGATGGGGCGCGCGGTGCTCGTCGCCCTGACGATTGCCCTCCCACCGCTGTTCTGGGTGGTGGGAGCGACGCGTAACGCGAGCCTTGCGCCGATCGGGCGGGACCAGGGGATCTTCCAGTACGTCGCGTGGGCCCTCGCCCGCGGCGAGGTGGACTACCGCGACGTGCGCGACGTCAACGGGCCGCTGACCCACTTCATTCACATGGTCTTTCTCGCCCTCGGTGGCGGGGATGAGCATCGATTCCACGTGCTGGATCTCACGCTCACCGGCGTGTCGTTCGCGATTGTCGGCGCGTGCCTGCCGGGCCTTCGATCGCCGCGCGCCCCCGAGCCCCTCGAGCGCGCGGCCTGGGCCCTGGCGGGATGGGTCGTCCTGAGCGGGCAATACCTGCTGTTCGATTTTTGGGAGATGGCCCAGCGGGAGAGCTTCTTCGACTGGTTCATGTTGCCAGGGGTCGGGCTCCAGATCGTCGCGCAGGCCCCATGGGCCGTCCATCGCGGACCGCGCGGGCAGCGACGCCAGGCCTTGCTGCTGGCGGTGGCCGGCGGCCTTGGCGTCGTGCCGTGGTTCGGCAAACCGACGTACGTCTTCTTCACGATGGCTCAACTGATGGCGCTCATCCTCGACGACGGGCTTCGCGAGCCGTTCGTGTCGAGGCGACGGGCGCTCTTGGCCTTTGGCGGCGGCGCCCTCGCCGCAGGGATCGTCATGACGTTGCTGCTGTTCGCGTACGGCGACGCGCGTGCATTCGCCCATATCCAGTGGGCCGACGTCCCGGCGATGTACCGCTTCATCTGGCCGCGCTCCCCGGCCGACATGTTCTCGGAGCCCTGGCGGGCCACGCAGGCCGTCTTCGCCGTGTCCGGCACCGTCGTCATGCTGGGACTCGTTTTCACGGGCGAGATGCCGCGGCGAGCCCTTGGCCTCGCGCTCCTCCCCGGGTGCGCGCTCGCAGGGGTCGTCGTGCAGGGGAAAGGGTTTCCCTACCACTTTCACCCCGTCACGGCCGGCGTGCACCTGCAGTGGCTCGCGCTTGCCGCGTGGCTCACCGATCGGACGCGCGTGGCGCGGCGTCGACTGGCGCTCCTGCGAACCGTCCCCCTCGCACTCGGCACGGTGATCGCCCTCCGCGTCGCCACGGCGCTCCAGGACTCGCCGCATATCCGCGCCGTCTGGCTTCTTTGGAGCGCGCAGACCCCGGCCGCGCGCGAGACCGCTGCGTACTTCGATCACTTCCCGCGCCCCGATTTCTTCCCGTTCGAGATGCGCCAGGCGGCGGCTTATCTGCGCGAGCACACCGCTCCCGACGATCGCGTGCAGACCTACGGCATGGACGCCTACCTGCTTTTCCTCGCCCGTCGCACGAGCGCCACGCCTTACATCTATGCTTACGATCTCAACGTGGACGCCGCGCTCCAGGGGGGAACGGGCGGCGCGCCGGACGAAGCGCAGTCCGAGCGAATCCGCGCGATCCGCGATCAGCACGAGGACGACCTGCTCGCGCGCCTCGAGGCGCGCCCCCCGGCCGCCTTCGTGTTCATGGACGGCGTCCCGCTCCTCAGCGTCTCGAGCGCTTGGGATGACTTCGAGGCGCACTGCGAGAGGGCGGCGCCGTGGGTCCGGGCGCGGTATCGCGAGACAGCGCGATTCGGCCATAATCACGTGTGGATGCGGGATGACCTGGCGCCGGCTGGCTCGGCCGTCCCCGATGGCGCGCGCCCACAGACTCATTGAGCTACACTCGGAGCCCTCCCGCGGGGTCCCTCGCCGGGCCCTCCCAATGGGTGACGACCAGAACGAACAATGACGGACACCAGCCCCGCTACCCTCACCCCCCAGGCGCCGATCCCGTGGACGGCGCCAAGCGCGGGGTCGGCCGTGGCGTCCGTGCCCCCGCCGCCACCCGTCTCCGCGTCCCAGCTCCCGCCGCCCACCGAACCCATCGATCTGCGGTCGGCCGCGCTCTACCTGAATCGCGAGCTCTCGTGGCTCGAGTTCAACGCGCGCGTGCTCGCCGAGACCGACACCGAGAGCGTGCCGCTGCTCGAACGATTGAAGTTTCACGCGATCGTCTCGAGCAACCTCGACGAGTTCTTCATGGTGCGCGTCGCCGGCCTCAAGCAGCAGCTGACGGGCGAAGTCGACGAGATGGGACCGGACGGGATGACGGTGAGCGAGCAGCTCGCCGCGATCTCGCAGCGCGTTCACGAGCTGGTCGTGACGCAGTCGTCGACCCTCGCGGTCCTTTTGCCCAAGCTGGCCGAGGCCGGGATGGTCTTCGTCAAGCCGGGCGACCTCTCTGCAGAGGCGCTGGCAGATCTCGACGCGCGCTTTCAGAACGAGGTCTTCCCGATCCTCACGCCGATCGCGATCGACCCGGGCCATCCGTTCCCCCAGGTGCGAAACAAGAGCCTCAACCTCGGCGTGATGTTCACGCGCGAAGGGACGCAAGACCAGGGGTTCGGTGTCGTGCAGGTGCCCTCGGTGCTGCCGCGACTCTTGCCAGTGGCGGGCATCAAGACGCCGAGCGGGCACCCGGCGCGCGCGTTCCTCATGCTGGAGGACCTCGTGGCGCGGCACGCGTCGACGATCTTCCCGAGCGTCCGGATCAAGGGCGTCTACGTGTTCCGCGTGACGCGCAACTTCGACATCGAGGTCGACGAAGAAGAGGGCGACGACCTCCTGCAGTCGATCCAGCTCGAGCTCCGCCGACGCGAGCGCGGCAACGCCGTGCGCCTCGAGGTCTCCGGGGATCCTCCGCCCGGATCGCTGGCCAAGCTCGTGAAGGCGTTGAAGCTCGATCCCGAGAAGGACGTCTACTCCGTCGGCGGGATGCTCAACCTGTCGGACCTCATGGGCCTTTCGCGCGACTCGCGGGACGAGATGCGGTCGTTGCGCGACGATCCGTTCACGTCGCATCCCATCTCCCCCAACCGCGAGGTGGACGACCTCTTCGCGACCCTTCGCGAGCAAGACGTCCTGCTGCAGCACCCGTACGAGTCGTTCGACAGCGTCGTCGACTTCATCACCCGCGCGGCTGACGATCCGGATGTCCTCGCCATCAAGCAGACGCTCTACCGGGCCGGCGGCGACTCGCCGATCGTCAAGGCGCTCGTTCGCGCCGCGGAGAGCGGCAAGCAGGTGACCGCGATCGTCGAGCTGAAGGCTCGCTTCGACGAGGAGTCGAACATCGTCTGGGCCCGCATGCTCGAGCAGGCGGGCGCCCACGTCGTCTACGGGCTGCTCGGCCTCAAGACGCACGCCAAGTGCCTGCTCGTCGTGCGCCGGGAGAAGGGCAAGCTCCGGCGCTACGCGCATTTGTCGACGGGCAACTACAACCCGACGACGGCTCGGCTCTACACGGATCTCTCGTTTTTCACGTCGCGCGCCGACGTGTGCGAAGACGTCTCGAGCCTCTTCAACCTGCTGACGGGCTACAGCGCGCCGCCCAGGTGGAACAAACTCATCGTCGCCCCACTCGGGCTGCACGAGGCCGTGCTCGGCCTCATCGGCCGCGAGGCGGAGCACGCCCGCGCGGGCAGGCCCGCGCGCATCATGGCCAAGATGAACGCGCTCGTGGACGCCGACGTCATCGAGGCCCTCTACCGCGCGTCGCAGGCGGGTGTTCCGATCACGCTCGCGGTGCGCGGGATCTGCTGCCTTCGCCCCGGAGTGCCCCGCGTCAGCGAAACGATCGAGGTCCACGCGATGATCGATCGCTTCCTCGAGCACGGTCGCGCGTTCCACTTCGCGAACGGCGGCAAGGACGAGGTGTATATCTCGAGCGCCGACTGGATGCCGCGCAACTTCCACCGCCGCGTGGAGACGCTCATCCCGCTCGAGGACCCCGTCATCCGGGGGCGCCTCATCGAGGCTTTGCAGATGCAAGCGTCGGACACGGCCAAGAGCTGGGCGCTCAAGCCGGATGGCAAGTACGAGCGCGTCCATGCGAAGCCGGGCCAGACGCCCTTCCGTGCGCAGACGCGCTTCATCGAGCTCGCGCGCGATCGGGTGAAGGCGTCCGAGGTCGGCGTGACGAGCGCTCGGTTTCCGCTGGCGCGCTTCGCGAGCTCGCGCACCAAGACGGACGACAAATCCGAAGGACGGCGCGCGCGACGCGAGCTGCGCGAGTCCAAGAAGGGCGCTTGAACGCGCCGGAGCGCCGCGGCTACTACCCGCCGATCGAGCCGTATCGCACGGGCCGGTTGCGGGTCTCGGACCTGCACGAGCTGTACTTCGAGGAGAGCGGCAATCCGGCCGGCAAGCCCGTCGTGTTCTTGCACGGCGGCCCGGGGTTCGGCACTGAGCCGAACCATCGCCGCTTCTTCGACCCCGTGGCGTACCGCATCGTGCTCTTCGACCAACGCGGGTGCGGCAAGAGCACGCCCCACGCGTCGCTCATCGACAACACGACCTGGGATCTCGTCAGCGACATCGAAGAGCTTCGCGCGCACCTGGGCATCGAACGATGGCAGGTGTTCGGTGGGTCCTGGGGCAGCACGCTGGCCATCGCCTATGCGGAGACCCACCCCTCACGGGTCACGGAGCTCGTCCTGCGGGGCATCTTCCTCATCCGCGACCAGGAGGTTGCCTGGTTTTACCAGCGTGGCACGAGTGCCCTCTTTCCCGACGCGTGGGAGAAGTACGTCGAGCCCATCCCCGAGGGCGAGCGCGGCGACTTCGTAATGGCGTTCTACCGGCGGCTCACCTCCGACGATCCCGGAGTTCGATTGCGCGCCGCAAAGGCGTGGAGCGTCTGGGAGGGTTCGACGAGCTGCCTCTTGTCCAATCGGTCCCTCATCGACAAGACCGACGGGGACGAGTTCGCCGTCGCCTTCGCGCGCATCGAGTGCCACTACTTCGTACACCACGCGTGGCTCGAGCCGCCGCGCGACCTTCTGGGCAACGTCGACAGGATCCGGCACATCCCGGGCGTCGTCGTCCAGGGGCGCTACGACGTTGTCTGCCCGATGGAGTCGGCGTGGGCTCTGCACCGCGCGTGGCCGGAGGCGGATCTGCGCATCGTGCCCGACGCGGGTCACGCGGCCAGCGAGCCAGGCACGCTACACGAACTCGTCGAGGCGACCGACCGATTTCGCGCGTCGTCGTAGCGAGCTTCACTCCACGACGGTTGCTCTGGCTGGCGTCGCGCTAGAGTCTCGCTCCGTGCCGGCTCCCCGCGTCGTCGTCATCCCGTTCGGCGTACCCGCCGAAGGGCGAGGCCTCGGGCTCGGCCTGGCAGCGATGGTGCACGCCTTCGTTCACGTCGACGGTGGCGGCGTGGCCCTCGCACAGCTGCACGGCCCGGCCGCGCCGGCTGGTGGGGATCGAGGAGAGTCGGGCGTGCCGTCGCCCGTCGAAGCCTTCGTGCCCCCCGATGCGTGGCGAGACATCTCCGGGCGCGGCGACGCCCCGAGCGCGGTCACGCTCGTGCTCACTGGCTCCTTCGAGCCGCCGATCGACGGGGCCGGCACGATCCAGCTGCTCGCGTTCGACGTCCAGGACGGGAGAACCCGAGCCCGCGTCGACGCTGCGCTCGATGGCGCGGACACCGGCGCGACGCTCGTGAACGCGTTCGAGCAGCTCGGCGCGCGCCTCGGCGGCGAGATCGGCGCGCTCCACGACATCCAGGACCTCGGCTGGGACTCGCTCGAGAGCGTGCTCCGCGCCGAGCGGTGCGCCTTGCACGACCCCAGCCGGGGGGGCCCTCACGATCGCCTAGCCGCGATGCTTCACCTGGGACGCGCGATCGGCGATGCACCCAAGGCTCGTTACCCGGCCGGACGTCTAGCCTCGCTCGCCCTCGACGTTGCGGCGGGTTCCGCGCCGGATCCCCGCCTCGCTTCCGCGGCCGTGCGCGCGCTCGAGCGCGCCGCCGCGGATGCTCCAGGGCACGTCGAGCTGCTCGAGGCGCTTGCCGCCATGCACCTGCGGTTGGGGCGACCGCGCGACGCCGAGCGACGCATGAACGAGGCCATCGTCCTGTCGCCGACGCGCATGCTCCCCTACGCCCTGCTCGCGCAGTCGTTGCGCGCGCAGGGGCTCTCCCAGGCCGCGCTGGCTGCGATCGACGCGGGCCTCGGCCGGGCGCCCGGAGACCCGCTGCTGCTCGCCGAACGCGGCGTCGTGCACGCGGCGACAGGCGAAATCGAGGCCGCTGCAGCGTCGTGGCGTCTCGCGCTCGCGCGCGACGCCGTGCATCCACTCGCCTTCGGCAACCTCGCGGCTCTCGCGATGCGCGAGCGCGACGTGACGTCGGGGCAGAGGCTCGTCGACGCGGCCCTCGCCGAGGCACGCGCGACGCCGGACGTCCTGCGTCGCGCCGTGCAGCTCGCGCTCGCGACCGAAGCTCAAGGGCTCTCTCGCGCGTCCCGTGTGGCTCGCCTGTGCGAGCGCATCCTGACCCTCGTCCCCGACGACCCGCACGCGTCGGTAGCCCTCGCGCGCGCGCAGATCACGCTGGGCGACAAGGACGTGGCGCGGACACGACTGGCCCACGTGGCGCTCGCGGCACCGGAGTCGGCCGCGGCGGCAGAGGCGCAGATCACGCAGCTTGCTCTCGACGATCCGAGGGCCGAGCTCGAGCTGCAGAGCGTGCTCCGGGCGGCCCATGTGGCCCCCGTGGGGAACCTAGCGGACATCGCGGCGCGGGCGCGCCGGCTCGCGACGTTGCACAACGCGTGGCAGGGATGGCTCGCGGCGGCCACGGCCGAACGCCGCAGGGGACGCTGGATCGCCGCGCGCGGGGCGCTCGAGGTGGCGCTCGAGACGGCCCCGGGCGCGGCGCAAGTGCACGCCGAGCTCGCCAGCGTGCTGCTCGAGGTCGACGACGTTCCCGCGGCCCTATCGCACGCGCGCCGCGCCGCTTTGCTCGAGGCCGAGTCCGCGCCCATCTTGACGGTGCTCGCCCGGGCGCTCGCCGCGTCGGGCCGTCGCACCGAAGCGCTCGAAGCCGCGAACCGCGCCCTTGCGCTGCGCCCCGACGACAGCAGCGTGAGAACAGTGCTCGCGTCGATCGCGCGGCCGCCGAAGGGTGGCCGGGGGGCATGGGCGCGCGGCGCGCGTGAGTTTTTACGCCTCGTGCGACGCAGCTAGCCGAGGAGCGAAGCCGCGAGCCGCCCGCAAAGGCGAGCGCATCGCGCCGTCACGCCGCCGGCTCCCTGCGCCCGAAGATGGCCGTGCCGACGCGCACCATCGTCGCGCCGCACGCGATGGCCACCTCGAGGTCCTGACTCATCCCCATCGAGAGCTCGGGCATCGCGGCCTCGCCACCATGCAGATTTCGCAGAAGGGCCAGCGTCTCGAAGACCCTGCGCGCTGCCTGCAGGTCGCCCGCGGGCGGCATCGTCATCAGTCCGCGCAGCGCCAGGGCAGGCTGCGCTCGGACGGCGGCGATCACCTCGTCGATCTCGGCCGGCGAGGCGCCGGGCTTTTGCGGCTCGCCCCCGACGTTCACCTCGATGAGCACTGGGAGGGGCGGACGATCGATCCCGACTCCGGCGGGCCTCGCCGCGACCCGTCTCCCGAGCTCCTTCGCCAGCGCCGCGGAGTCGACGCAATGCACGACGTGCGCGACGCGGACCGCCGCTTTGGCCTTGTTCGTCTGAAGGTGGCCGACGAAATGCCACTCGAGGTCCGGCAAATCCCGGAGCGCGTCGGCCTTTGCTACGAGCTCCTGCACGTAGTTCTCGCCGAAGGCGCGCTGGCCCACCGCGTAGGCCTCACGGATCGCCTCGACCGGCTGCTTCTTCGATACGGCCACGAGCTTGACCTCGCCGCCGAGACCCGATCGGCGCTCCGCGCCCTCGATACGCGCGCGGACCTTCGTCAGCCGCTCGGCGATGCTCATCGCCTACGTCCGTCGCGGGCGGGGCGCTCGCTTCGCGTGCCACACCATCGTGTCGCTGTCCGCCGTCAACTCGCCTCCTTCGAAGTCTCCCTCGACGCGCTCGACCGCGAAGCCGTTGTAGTGCAGGAGCGCCTCCCACTCACGCGGGAAGAACTGCCGGTGCGCGAGCGGCGTTACCCACCCACGTGCGGGCTGACCGACGGGCTCGAACTCCATCGACACAAACAGCACCTGACGAAGCGGGTCGTACTCGAAGTACTCGCGATTGCTGACCACGACGCCCGCCGTGGGATGCCGGAATCGAGGGGCCGAGTACGCCCGCCCGGCCGGTCGCGCGAGGTCGGCGGCGCAGGGGATGGAAAGGTCGACCACGAAGCGCCCGCGCGGCGCGAGGTGCGCCCGCACCCGCGCCAGGAATTGCTCGACGTCCTGCCGATCGTAGAGGTGCAGCACGGTGTTGAACGCCGCGAACACGAGGTCGAACCGCTGCTCGAGCCGCACCTCCCGCATGTCGCCGCGCACCAAGCGCACGCGCCGCCGCACCTCGGGAGGTTCGCCCGCGAGGCGAGCGCGCAGGTCTGCGAGCATCGGCGCCGAATGGTCCACGCCCACGACTTCGATGCCGTGGCGCGCTATCGGAATGGCGATCCGCCCGTTGCCGACGCCGTATTCGAGGACGCGCCCGCCCGCGCGAATCGCGAGGTCCGTGTAATACGTGACGTCGTCGATCCGCGCCCCGTACGTGGACGCGTAGTAAGCAGGGTCGTCGTAATGCGCACGGGCGCCGGCTTCGAGCTCGGCGTCGCGCGGGCCTTCTCGTCGTCCGGGCGGTGGGCCGGCCGATCGAGGGCCCCCTGCGTCGCTCAACCGAACTCGCGACGCGTGACCTCTTCGATGTATTCGCGGACGGCCTCGTTGGTCGCCCGGTCGTAGTGCACCTTGCCGGCGGCAATCTCGCGCAGCGCCGTCACGGCGGCCTTATTCTTCGACGGGACGAGCTGACCGGCGCCCTTCATCAGCGCGCGCGTCCGCTGCGCCGCCAGGACGACCAAGGCAAAACGGTTGTCCTCGCGCTCGAGGCAGTCTTCGACGGTAACGCGGGCCATTGGGGGGTGAAGCTCCTTCCCGGAAGCGATCGGGGCAAAGAACCTACTTTGCCCCGGACATTCCCGCAAGTCCTGGGCGGCCGCCCGGCTCGGCCTCGATGCCATCGAGCTCTTCGACGAGCTCCGGGCCGAAGTACCACTCGATCTCGCCGCGGACGCCTTTGTAGAGGGACGGCCCGTCGTCGATGCACTGCAGCGACCGATCGGCGATCTCGGTCGAAGGGTGGAGGAGGCCATAGTCGAAGGTGACGGGGAAGAGCGAGGCGACCATCGGCTTGATCTCGTGGTAGTCGAGCCCCTTCTCGAGCGCGAAGGAGTGCAGCATGCATCCGCGCCCCTTGCGGTTGCGAAAGACGCAAGAGCCATCCTCGACGCGCGTACGCGTCTGCCGGCCGCCAGGAAACTCGCGGTCGTCGGTCCATTCGCCCGTCCACCAGCGGTCGCGCGGCACGCCCGTGAAGCGCTCGAGGTCGGCCGCGTGCGCCTCGACCCGGGCGACGTTGTCGACGTCGATGTCGGATCCGTACTGGCAGCACGAGTCGCCACAGTACGTGCACGACATGCAGTTGACGTAATACGTGCGGACGAAGATTGCCGTGTCGACGCGATCGATGACGGGGGCGCCCCATCGCGTGGGGAAGGGCCGGCTGAGGGAACGAATCACCGCGCCATCGTACGCCATCGTACCATTCGGGGCGATGACGTCGGCGGACGGCCACGCACCCATCGAGGTGGATCGCCAAGTGGCGGCGGAGGGCGAGCCGACGCCGTTTCGCACGGCCTGGTGGCAGCGACTGCCGCGCGAAGAGGCGACCTATGAGCTCACGCGCCTGGTGCTCCTGCGCCTTCTCGCGTTCGTGTATCTCGCGGCGTTCATCGGGCTCGCGCTCCAGGTCGAGCCGCTGCTAGGCGCGCGCGGCCTATTGCCGGCGGCGGGATACGTCCAGGCCGTGCGCGACCAGCTCGGCGCGGGAGCGTTCTGGCGCCAGCCGACGCTCTTCTGGCCTGGCCTCCTCGGGACGTCCGATGCGGCGCTGCGCGTCGCAAGCGTCGTCGGCGTCGCGCTCTCGATCGCAGCGCTGCTCGGCGCCACCAACGCGCTCCTGCAACTCGCCCTCTGGGCCCTCTATATGTCGTTCGTTCACGTGGGGCAGATCTTTTACGGCTACGGCTGGGAGATTCAGCTCCTCGAGACCGGCCTGGTCGCGGTGTTCTTTTGCCCGCTGCGCAGCGTCCGGCCCCTGCCACGCACGGCGGCGCCGAAGATCCCCGTCTGGCTTTTCCGGTGGATCATCTTTCGCGTGATGCTCGGAGCGGGCCTCATCAAGCTGCGAAACGACCCCTGCTGGCGCGACCTGACGTGCCTCGACTACCACTTCGAGACCCAGCCCAACCCGAACCCGCTGGCCTGGTGGTTTCACCATGCGCCCGCGTGGGTGCACGCGGCCGGCGTCTTCTTCAACCACTTCGTCGAACTCGTCGTCCCATGGTTTGCGTTCGGTTTCCGGCGGTGGCGCCACGCGGCAGGGCTGCTGCTCGTGAGCTTGCAGGTGACGTTGATCCTGAGCGGGAACCTGTCGTTTCTGAACTGGCTCACCCTCATCCCGGCGATCGCGTGCTTCGACGACACGTTCTTCGCGCGTTTCATCCCCTCGAGCGTGCGCCGATCGTGGCTCGATCGATTCGTCCGGCTCCCGACGTCGCGGCTGCAGACGCGGCTCACGCAGGCGTTTGCGGTCATCGTCGCGCTCCTCAGCATCGGGCCCGTCGCCAACCTCGCGTCGTGCGACCAGTCGATGAACCAATCGTTCGACCCGCTCGACATCGTCAACACGTACGGCGCCTTCGGCACCGTGGACCGCGCGCGTTACGAGGTCGTTCTGGAGGGCACGTCGGACGCCGCGCCCGACCAGGCTGCCCGGTGGGAAGAGTACGAGCTTCCCTGCATGCCCGGCGACCTCCGCCGTCGCCCGTGCATCGTGACGCCGTACCACTACCGGCTCGACTGGCAGATGTGGTTTGCGGGAAACGGCGCGGCGCGGGGCGAAAACATGGAGCGCGAGCCGTGGCTCGTGCACCTGGTGTGGCAGCTCCTCGAGGGCGAACCGGGGCCAAGACGCTTGCTCGCGCGCGACCCGTTTCCGGACGCGCCGCCGAGGTGGATTCGCGCGGGGATCTGGCGCTATCGCTTCAGCGAGTCGCGCCGCGACGGGGCGTGGTGGACGCGCCAGCGCGTAGGCGAGGCGCTGCCCGCGCTGTCGGCGTCGAACCCGCGATTGAGGGGTTACGTCGACGCGTACGGCTGGCCGGACGCGCCGGATGCGCCGGACACGAGGGAGCGGGAAGGTGCCGGCGAAGCGCCATAGTTTCCCGCCGGCGAGCGGAGTTGCAGCGGAGGAGGAGCAGGTGACGGCGTGGTTTTCGCTGAGGGCGCGATCGCGGCTCTGTGCAGAACGCTACCCGAGCGCGCCCTTGAACAGCGCGAGCAGCTCGCTCCAGGCCCTCTCCGCCGCGTCCTCGTTATACGCGTGCGAGTCCGGCGGACACCAGCCGTGCATCGTCCCTTCGAACACCTCGACGTTCGCGGGGAGCGACGCCTGGGCGAACGCCGCCTTGAGCGTCTCCTTCGCGTTCGGCTCCTTCGCGTCGTCGTTGGCGGCGATCGCGACCAGGAAATGCGCCTTCATCTTGGGGACCAGGAGGTGCGGGCTGTCGGGCCTGTCCGTCACGAGCTGTCCGCCGTGGAACGTCGCGGCGGCCCCGATGCGCTCCGGGTTTGTCGCCGCCGTGCGAAAGACGAGCGGTCCGCCCATGCAGTAGCCGGTCGTCCCCATCTTGCGCGACTTGTCGATGGACGGCTGCCGGTCGAGCCACGCCGTGAGCGCCTTCGCGTCGGTGATTTCGGTCTCCGGCGTCAGCGAATGCATCAGCGCCATCAGTGCGTCACGCGTCGCGGGATCGTTGAAGTCCGCGTGCGGCGACGAGGTCGGCGCCTTCTGCGTCCGGTAGAAGGGGTTCACGACGAGCACCCCGTACCCCGACTCGGCGAGCCGCTTCCCCATTTGACGGAACGCCGGACGGAGACCGAAGATGTCCGGCCAGACGAGGACGGCCGGAGCCGCGCCGCTCGTCGGATGGACGAAGTATGCATCGCATGCGCCGTCCGGCGTCGTGATACTGACCTCCGACTCGGTCGTCGCCGCCACCGCCGGCGCAGACACCGCACCCGGTGCCGAATCGGCTGACTTGCAGCCGACAGGCAGCAGCGACGCGAGACCCGCGCCGAGCGACAGAGAACCGAAGCCTCGCCGGGACATCAACTCGCGCCGAAGGCGGTACACGACCATGTCGTCGAACGAATCGCTGTCGCACATGGGCGGCGAGTAGACGCGCTCTCCGTCGCGGGAACAAGGGCTCCCAGGTGAAAGCGCTGGCTCAGCGAATGCTGCGCACGACTTCCGCGAGCTGGTCGAGCGTGCTCTTCCAGCCCTGCGGCGCGCCGCGTGTCGCCGCCGTCTCATGCGAGTAGACTTGGTGCACGTCGAGGCGCGTCTTGCCTGCCCCTTCGTCGGCGAACGCGACTGTCGTGTGGACGTGGACGCCGCCGTGAATCGTCGCAGCGAAGACGATGCGCTCTTGCGGTACCACCTCGACGAAGCGCGCGTCCATCGGCAGCTCGACTCCATCGGGCATCTTCATCACCAGATAGAAGACGCCGCCTGTTCGCAGGTCGACCTCGCAGCGCGGCGTCGTGAGCGGCGCCGGGGTAAACCATCGCTGCACGTACTCTGCCTTGCTCCATGCCTCCCAGACGAGCGACCGGGGCGCGTCGAACACGCGCGACAACCTCAACTCGGGCTTCTTTGCTTGTTCATTTTCTGTTTGCACGGCTTTTCTCCTCTTTCATCTCGGTGAGCAGCGTTTCCAGTCGATCGAAGCTCGCTTCCCAGTGGGTGCGGTAGCGGTTCATCCACTCGGTCGCCTCCTTGAAACGACGCACCTCGAACCTGCAAGGGCGCGTCTGCGCATCGCGCCCGCGCGAGATGAGCCCCGCGCGCTCCAACACCTTGAGGTGCTTGGAGATGGCCGGCTGGCTGATCGCGAACGGCTTGGCCAGCTCGGTAACCGTGGCCTCCCCCCGCGCGAGGCGAGCGAGGATGGCTCGGCGGGTCGGGTCGGCAAGGGCGGAGAACGTATCGCTGAGGTGGTTGGAGGCAGCCATGTCGATCGATAACCTTGAGTATATGTAACCTGCTGGCTATGTAAAGCGGCCCGCAAGTGACATCCTGTGGGCGAAGGGCCGGCCCCGGCTTCGCACAGCAACAATGTCCGGGTGAGCATCGTCCGGAGGCGGGCGGTTACGTGAGTCGCGGTCGCCGAGCGCTGCGGCCGGGCGCCCCTTGCTTACTGCCGGGGATGCCGACGGCCGAATCGGCGGGCGCTCTCGCCTTCGCGCGGACGGCGGTTCGCCAACCTGGTTCTTCGGTCGAACTTTTCGGGCCGCGTGGCTGCGCCGTGCCGTCGCCCTGCTCCGATCTGTTCATCGCTCGCAATCAGCAGCCGTAGCCGGGGCTCGCTCGGCCCGTGGCGCGGTCGAGCGCGCGGCCGGCCTGGCGTCCTCCCGGGAGGGTCGGGGTGCGCGCGAACCAGAGGCGGATGAAGACCGCGAAGGCCTCAGCGGTAGCCATGTGAAGAGGACGTGAATGGCGCCGCCGGCGCCCGAAACGGCCGGCAGGGGCCGCTACGAAATCCCCTGCAAATCAGCGGAGGAGGAGGGATTCGAACCCACGGAACCCTTACGAGTTCGCCGGTTTTCAAAACCGGTGCCTTAAACCACTCGGCCACTCCTCCAAGTGTCATGAACTAACCTTCGCTTGTGCTTTTTCTCACCGGCATCTTCTGAGGTTGCGGCGACGATGGCACGTCGGCGCGCTCCGGCAAAGCCAGCGCAAGCAGGGCGACGGCGCGCGCCAGCTCGTTCATTGGCGGAGCGGTGTAGGGGCGGCCGCGCGTCGTCCGTGGCGACTGCCCGAGCAGGTAGTCGATGGCCTCGCCGGGCGCGCCCGCGTCCGAGAGAAGCGACGCGAATGTCCTGCGGAGCGCGTGCCACGTGAAGTCGCCCGTCTCACCGTCCGGCAGCCTGAACTCCTCGGGCATGTCAGCGGCCACAAGTAGCTCCCGGATCAGGTCCGCCGCGCGAGGGCGCCACGCCTTGCCGTCGGTGTTCGGAAACACGTAGTCGTCCGTTTCGGGCTTGCGCCCAACGTGCGCGCCCCATCCCTCAGCCTTCCACCAGTCCAACCATGTCGCCGCCGAGGCGTGGAGCGGGACCTTCCGTCGCCCCCACTTCGACTTGGGGGACCCGATCTCGACGGGCCTGCCCTCACTGGCCCGCAGCGCCTGCCGGAGCACGTGCAGCCGGCGGACGTCGGGCCACTTCTCGTCCCTCCCGTCGTCGCCGAACCGGAGCCCATGGAGCTCGCCATCGCGTAACCCGGTGGTCACGCTCACGAGCAGCATGCCGAAGTGCAGATCGGACAAGGGAGAGTCGAGGAGCTTCTCGGTCTCCGCGCGCGTCCACTGGATGATCTCGTCCGGCTCGGGGGAGTCCATCGAGGGGACGGCGCTCCTCACGTAGTCGTCCTTCATCGGGTTCGACGTCAGCGAGACCCACCGCTGCGCGATCGCGTCCTTGAAAGCCCGGGTCAGCGCGTTGACGTCATTGCGGACGGTCGACACACTCTTCGCAGCGCGCAGGTCGAGGACCCAGGCACGCAGCACCGGCGGCGTGAGATCGACAACCGAGCGCTTGCCGAGCTTGGGGATGACCATCGCCCAACTCGCCTTGTACCGCGACACGGTACCGGGCTTGAGGTCGGGGTCGTTCTCGATGAGCGTGAACCACTTCGTCTCGAGCCCGGCGAGGGTGGTCTTGGGGGCGCTCGCCTGTTCGACGCCCACGAACCTCCCCTTGCTCGCGGCCCTCGCCCGCTTCAGCGCGAGCCGCTTAGCCGTCCTTTTGTCCTCGAGCGTGTTCTTCAAGTCGGGGCGCTCCAGGTCGACCCACGGGCGCGCCTTGGTGCCGTCCTCGCGGCGTACGGTGACGCGTGCCCACCAGCGGGCGGGGTTGCCGCGCCAGTCCACGGTGCCGGATGCGGTTCTGCTCATAGCTCGCCTTCCCCGCCCTCGTTCCCCATCGCGCCGAGGTTGAGACCGAGATCGCGCTCGATCATCTTGTTGGCCTTGTGGAAGCCCTCGACGATCCGCCTCGCCGCTTCACGCAATCTTCGAACTCGGGCCGCCACGTCCGCGAAGTCGGCACCTTCGGAAAGAGGGGGCAGGACTACGCGGTCGCCCTCGATGCCGACAGAGAGGAGCGACGCCACGCCAGGGAGATCGTGCACGAGGTCCTTGAACGATTCTTCTCGAACCTCTCGCGGGATGATTGCGGCGAAGACCGTCGGGGCAAGGGGGAGAAAAAATCCTCGGATCGAGCCGATCAAGGGAAGCGGAGCTATCCCGGCCTCCGGAAAGCACAGGCGCTCGGTCGGCCCGAATCGGACAAACAGTCTTCGATCTTGGTGTACGGCATCGACCACATCGTCCAGATCCCGCTCGTCCTTGGAAGCGAGGAGATCGAGCTGTCCGTCACGGGAGCCGCGTGCAACGGCCGTCCGAAACGGTTGCGCCAGCAACGCGACTGTGATCGCGCGCCATTCCGATGGCGTTGGGACTGGCGCCGCTGCGTCGCCACGCGCATGGGCCACCTTGGCTCGCGCGATGTAGCCGCCGAGTGGTGTCTCGAAGACGCGGGACTGCCAGGCTTCGACGTCGGCGGGAAAGGTCGTCGGGCTCGTGTACATGCTCTTGGCCGACGACCGGTGGATCCGTCCCGTGCCGAAGTCGAAGTAGTGAAGTTTGCCCGCGGCGTGCTCCCAGTTGCGAAGCAGAAACCGAGAGACGTAGTGCGAATCCTTGACGTCCGTCATTGCGGCTTCCCTTCCTTCAGGCACCCTGGAGCGTGAACCGCGCGTGCCACGCATACGAGCCGTCCCTCGCCTTGCGGTTCGGGAGCCACTTGATCGAGCCCGCGAGGGGCTGTCCGCCTTTGGCTCTCGTCATGGCTTGGCTCCCGGCACTCCCTGTTCGAGCTGCAGCTCTCGACGGACGACTGCGAGCATCGCTCGGCGAGCGATTTCGGCCGCCCCCCATATCTCCATCGTGTTGGCCCCGGGCTTTGAAATCTGCCCCATGGTGTTTTGGAGCAATCCACCGAAGCTCGTGAGCGCCCCGGCGCTCGCTGGGGTGAGCAGAGCCTCGGCCTCGCGGCATGCGAGGAAATACTCGTCGGTCGCCTTGATGTTGTCGGAGACGTCGTGGTCGGGCCGGTAGGCATAGGCTCGTGGGATGATGGTGTCCGACAGGCGCGCCACCTTGAGGAGGCCTCGACCTTCCGCGCGGCGGCATGACGACGCACCTCGGCCTCAAGCGTGAGCTGCGCTTTGAACTCCTCGAGTGTTCTGGCGGCCGCGTGGGTCTCTCGCTGGACCTCCCGCGCGAAAGTCTCGCGCTCCTTCTCCAGCTCCTGCGCGAGGCGACCCTTGAGGCGTTCGATCTCGCTGGCGCCCGCCTGTTGGATCGCCTTCGCGATCGATTCCTTGGTGAGCCACAGCAGCCCCGCGGCGAGCGCTGTCAGCACCCCGCCCCCTCCCGCGACCGTCGCAACCCACGTGGTCAGGTCGCTCATCTTGGCCTCGTCAGACGCCGCACACGGCGCCCGTGTAAGATCCGCCTCTGATGGCCGAAAGACCGATCGACACGATCGTAGATGAGGCGATGGGCGCTCTCGAAAGGTTGATCTCGCTCGACGCGAACCGACTCTCCGAGGTGACTGGTCGGTTCGGCACCGACTTCACGCGCGCCGCCGATCCCCTGAGGCGCACCCAACGCCTCGCAACGTCGATTACGCCCGAGATCTTGCGAGCGTGCGCGGCGGCGAACGTGATGGAGACAGTGAGGGCACACGCCGATCAGATCATTCACTCCGTCAACGTGGGGTTGGGGCTCGCGCCCCCGCAGCCCAGCATGGCGCCGGCCAACCTCTATGCGACCCTGGTGAATACATGCGACGCGTTGACCACCAACCTGCTGCCAACGCTCGGCGCGAGCGCTGCACTCGGCATCGACCCCCGTGCGCAGGAGTCGCTCGATGCGCTGATGCGGAAGGCCGACGCGAGGCTCGAAGCTTCGGAGAAGCAGGCCAAGGATGTTGTGGTCATGATCGAGCGGCTGGGGACGGAAGCCAACGCCGTTGTCGCCGAGATTCGCCAGCACGCCGCCGTCGCGGTCGTATCTGTGCACGCCGCGGCCTTCAACTCCCTGGCAGAGGAGCACGAGAAGGCGGGTGACCGTTGGCTCTGGGCGACCGCGATCACGACGATTGTAGTCGGCGTCTCCATGGCGCTCTCGCTCGTGTGCAAACCCATCTCCGACGACGCGAAGTCGGGAACGATCGCCCAATACGCGATCACGCGCGCGGCGCTGCTCGTCCTCGCTTCGTATGCGATCGTCTGGTGCTCCAGGAACTATCGCGCCCACCGGCATCTGGCCGTGATGAACCGCCACAGGAAAACGGCCCTTGCCACGTTCGAGACTTTCATCGACTCGACGACCCATGCGGAGACTCGCAACGCGGTCCTTCTCGAGACCACGAGGAGCATCTTCTCGAGCGGCAGCACCGGCTACATCGTCAGCGAGGCTGATGGCGGCGGCGGTCCCGAGAGCGTGGTGCAGATCGTGAAGGCCGCGGGCGGCCTCGACGGGAAGGTGTGACGCGTGGTTCATCGTGGCTTGCCTCCTCAGGCGCCCGGGAGCCACCCGGAGCGCGACGCCGTCGACTGCCCGGCGTTTCGGCTTATTTCATCTTCTCCGCGATCGCCTCGTCGCGCCGCCGCTTGCGCGCCTGCACAGTCGCGAAGTCGATGACACCAGCCTCCGACTCGAGAGGCGCTCTCGCGGCCCCAACCGTTCCGGCCGCCTCTCGTTTGGCGACGGCGACTTGAAGCTCGCGCAGGCCTTCGCGGTTGATGTCCACGAACATTGTCGGCGCGCACCGTTCGCTCGACGCACCGCGCGCGCCGACGATGCACTCCTCAAGGCGTGCGACGTATCGATGCAGCTCCGTGGGTTCCCATGGGGCGATCGATAGCGCACCCTTCACGCGCCGGAGAATCCCCGCCAGCACGTTGAAGTCGTCGCGACCGTTCCGCTTCGCGTACCAATCGAGCTGGAGGCACGCGTCATGAACGGTTGCACGAACCTCATTCAGCGTTCGCGTACGGGTGTTGGCGCTGCGTCGAGCACCGGCCTTGCGGGCACCCTTGGCGACCCGCTGTAGGTGACGCTCGTAGTCGAGCGGGAGCTTCTTCGCTTTGGCGCCCTCCGGAGGCGGATGCCCGAGCCTCACGAGCATCGGCTTGAGCAACCGCTCCGCCTCGTCGAGTACCTCATACCAATCGCGTTCCTGGCGTCTCACGGGGATACGCGATACCGCAGCAACGACCGCGGGTGACCACCTGTCCGGATGGGCGGCCAGCACGCTTCTCAGCGTGCTGCGCCGGACGCCGCTGCTCACGACGCACCTCCCGCTTTGATCGCGTCGGCCGCGTGGTGCGCGAGATCCACGATCAAGTTGTCCAGGCGATGGAGCGCGAGCATTCCGATTGCGAAGTCGGTTGCTTCCTCCATCATCTCCTCGACGTCGCGGCGCGAGGCCGAAGCCAGGCACGCGAAGATGTGCCCCAGCTCCTCCCGCACGAGTTTGACCTGCGCGTGCGCGTTCTCCTGGTCCGAGTCCACGATCTGAAGCAGGCGTGCCGGGGCCGGCTTCCCCAACCTGGCGACCTTCCCCACCGGCAGCTTCGCGACCTTTGCGGAGCTCACGACGGCACCTCGCTCGCCTTGGCGAGTCGATGCATTTCGCCGGACACGGCCTCGAGCCGCCTTGCGACCCGGAGGAGGAGAGAAACCGTCTCGCTGTACGCCCCCGATGCGCCCCCCTCGCCATCCGCCTCGATCGCCGCGATGCACACGCGGGAGATCTTCGGCCGCCGCGACCACCGCCCCGCGGAGGGGGTCCGTCCCGCTGTCCACGGCGCTCGCAAGAAGACGCTCGTCAAACGTCTTCTCCAACCCTGGCTTTGAGGCAGCTCTCTTTGGGAGCGGCGCCGTCTTCGTGGCCTTCCTCTTCGTGCTACTCGTCCTCATGATCGATACCTCCCGTGTGTCGGTCACCGCCCTCGCGCCGTGGTCAAGACGACGCGAGGGCACCTATCGTTCACTTCTTCGGCTTGGGCTTCTTGTCGCCGAACCGCTCGGCGTACGCACGGCGGACAAGCGTCCGCACCACGTCCGATGCGCTGAGGCCCTCCGCATCTGCGAGAGCGTTCAACATCGCCATCTCGTCGGGCGCGATCCGGACGTTCAGCCGTTCGCTTCGTTCAATCGGTGCCATTGGTACCAATGTACTCACGTTGGTGGACGTGTCAAGCTACGCCCAACGTGCGCGGAGCCTGCACCGCACCGGGCCCGCATGGCAACGTGGTAACCGCGGTGGGCGAGGTGTACCATTTGAGGGTTTGCCATGGTGCTCCTTCGTAATCGAGACACTCGTGTCTTCAATTGAACCCATTTGACTTCAATTGGGAGTCATTCCGTTTCGATTGGTTTCAAAACGCTCACGTCTCCACGTCGCGTCCCTCCGGCCGCGGCGGGCGCGGCGATCACGTCGCGCTCTCCCGATCGCTCCGGCGTGGAGGCCGGCGCCACCCGTGGTGGCCCTCAGCTCTTAGACCACGTGCCGCACCTTTGGCTCTTGAAGCCCTTGTCGGTGGGGGCGATCGTGACGATGCCCTTGCCGTTCGCATTCGTGATGAGGTCCCCCATCTGTCCGCTGAAGCCTCGTAGGCGCACCCAGTAGCAGCCTTGCGGGGCATCCGAGCGCCACGTACCGGGCGCGATGTCGGTCCCGACAATGTACATGCCGTCCCCAAAAGGCGCCGCGGGGCTTTCGGTGATCGCAGAGAGATTGGTCACCCACAGCCCGCAGCGCTTCGACTCGAAGCCCTTGTCGGACTTGCCGATCGTGATGATCGCTGGGCCGGTCTCGTTGCCGTTGGCGAGGACGTCACCAAGCTCGCCGCTGAAGCCCGCCAGCCGAGCCCAGTAGCAGCCACGGCCCCCTTTCCTCGTGCGGTATGTGCCCGGAGACAGATCAGTGCCTACAACGAAGGAGCCGTCTCGGAAGGATCCGGGAGGGTCGGGCTCTCTCTCGAGGAGCTCGCGCAGTCGCTTGGAACTTCCCAAGACGTCGTCCGCGTCCTTCTTGGCCTTCGCCTCGCTAGCGGCCGATTCGCGCGCCTCGCGCGCCGCATTCTCCATCGCGGCCCCAACGACGACCACAGCGACGAGGAGCACTGGCACCAGGAGCCATGGGCTATACGATCGACGGCGCGCGGTCGCTGGCGGCACGCCCTGCGCCATCCGACGATCCCATGCGGCCTGCACTCCGGGGCGCCCGCATCCTGGACACATGGGAGCCACGTCGGATACCTGACGACCGCAGTCGGGGCAGACCAGGAGAGCCACGGAGCCCAAGCCTAGCCGAAACCCGGTAGCGTCTCGGGCTCCGTCTACGGCGTCGCCTTTGGCCAGCGTCGCGGCGGCCGCGGGGGCGGCTGGCGCGAGCTGCGCGCGGCACGCAGCGAAGTAGCGGTCGCGGTCCCGGTCGGGGAGTGAGAGGAGGGGGGCGCGGCGCTCACGCGACTTCTGCTCGCGTTCGGAAACTCCGACAGCGCTGTCGGACTTCTTGGGACGATGGGCCGCGCGCCTCTCCTCCGCCTCGAGCTCGGCCCGCCGCGTGTCGGCCAGGACGATGATCTCCCCCGCATCGCAGGCGATCTCCTTGCCCCGCTCGAGCGTCGCGACCGCCTCGGCTATGGCGCGCCGGAAAGCTCCGTGTACGTGCCGCCACGCGCGAGGCAGGACTGCATCGGCTTGTCCGAGTCCGCGGCGTAGACGTACTGGAACGCGTCGGTCACCGCGCCGTCGGACGAGGTCACGGCGAAGGCGCACGTCGCGAGCGCCTCGCGTGCGGGGAACGTGGTCGCGCAGTCGTCTTTGAGGGGAACGACCCCCGCGGGGTTGATCGCCCAAGAAAGCCTCGGCAACTAGCCGGGTTGATGGGTCGCCGAGCAACAGATGAGCACGTCGCCGGGCGGCAGTTCCGCGCCTCCGTCATAACCGTCGACGGGGCCCGGCTCGTAGCAGACGTGCTTCCCTCCAACGCTATCGACCCAGCCTCCGTCCAACAAGACGAGATGTGATGGGTCGCACGCACGGGACACCCAGAGCTCCCATTCGCTGACGATGGTGGACGTCGCTACAAGACTCAGGCACGGCCCCGATATCTCCGGGCAGCCGGTCGCTATGGGAGAGGTGTCGGCCAGCGAGGCCGCATCCGGCGGGGCGGTGTCCGGCGCGACCTGACCGGCTTCCGCTTCTGGGACCACGGCCGCCGCGTCACTCGGCACCGGCGGCGCGGTCGCGGCGGTTCCACTCGAGCCCCCGCACGCGACCAGGACGCCAAGCAGGGCGAGGGACGGTTTCACAGCTTGTCCCCTCACGGTGCGTAGGACACGGCGAACGGTTTGCCGAAGCGTGGGGGACGCACCAAGCGCAGCTTTCCATCCGGGAGGAAGGTCAGCGCCGTCTTGCGGACATAGGTTGCGCGACCGTCGACCCTCTTCTTCCCGCCACGGTCTCCGCCATCGCGCACCAGCTTGTAGGCCGAGCCGCCGTGAAACGTCTGCTTCTTGCACGGGTGGAAGGTCAGCGTCCTCGCTCGCTCGTCGTGGTCGAGCGCGATGTATTCGAACTCGCCTAAGCCCACGAGCCGCGCCAGGCTGGCACTGAAGGCGATGCGCGCCTGCGGCCTGTCGGTGCGCGACACGCTTACTGCGATCTCGCCGGAGTTCCCTGCACTGATGATCACCATCACCCGCCATACTAGTCACGGTCTGGTCACAGTCAAGTAAGGACCCGTTTCGGACCAGTATAGGCCCGTTACCACCGCGCATCAGCGTTGGCGAGATACTCGCGCCCCGGTGCGCGTCCCATTCGGGGTGGCCGTCGAAACCGACCGCAGCCGCATTCGATGAGCACCTGACGCTCCGCCCGCAGTGAGGCCCCTACTCAGGGCCAGGGGCCCGCGCACGCCCCGAGCGTGCGGGTCGAATCCCCGCTCGACGAGCACGGTATACCCGGGACGAACCCGTCCACGCCGCACACGCCCGTGCGACCGTCGGCGCAGATACTCGCGCCGCCCGCGTCCACGCACAGCGCGACGATGTCGGTGCAAGCCCCCACCAGGAGCGCGGGAGCCATCTTCGGCATGAGCGCTTCGGCGTATCGCGGATCGACGTCCGTGCAAAGGAGCGCGCGAGGCGCTCATGGCTGCCCCGTGCTGCCCCGTAGCTCGTCAGGGGACGCCCCGCATCGGGCCGCGCCCGCCGGCGGAGGCTCGGGCGGGGCCGCCGAGCGCGCGCAGATCCAGGTGCAGAACACGCGCCCGGCGCGATCGATCCGTCGCCACGCAGCCACCATGCCTCGACAGTGGGCGCACCGCTCGGTCGTCGTCGCGGTCACTGTGCTGCCTCCGCGCGCTGGGCGAGCTCCGCGGACATCGCGCGGGCCAGGGCGCCGTCCCGCTCGGCGGAACGCGACGTTCCCTCGGCGAGTCCCTTGTCTAGGCGATCTACCCAGTAGCGGAGGTCACGATCGGAGGCCTCCTCGATGGGGGTGTTTTTGGCGTTGCCGCCCGGAATGACATGCCCCGATCGCGCGGACGCGTCCGTCGACTGCGCGACGGCGGGGGCGGCCTGTGCGGCGGCGGGAGCCGGCGGGGGGCCATCCGCGGGCGACGGCTCCGAGGTAAAAGGCTCGGACGTGAACGGCTCGGAGTGGAACGGCTCCAGGAAGTCGTCCACGATCTCGCCGTCCGTGGTGACGGTCCTGGCCAGGAGCGCTGGCCGGAACGTCGGAGCGGCGAGCTGGCGCGGGGGCTGCGGGGGGCCGAAAGCGGCGGTGGGGCCGGCGAGGAAGTGCGCCCGTATGGCCGCGCGATCCTCGGCCGAGTTGGTGCCGACTCAGGAGAGGCGCGCCACCACGAACGGCTTGGCCTGCAGCTCGGCGGCCGTGTAGCTCCGAATCGAGAGCGCCGAGCGGATGCCGCGTAGCATCGCTTTGGATTGCGCGTGCTCGAGGATCTTGGCGCGCATGTCCCGAAGCTGCTTCCGTCCCTTCTCGGCATCACCTGCCGACTCGAGGATCTTGGCGACCTGCGCAGAGCCGTCGCGAAGGTCCATCATGCAGTCGCCGACTACGGGGAGCCACGTGCCATCGAGCGATCGCCATGCGCCCTCGGAATGCCAGTGCACGACCCGCGGCTCTCGCCCGTCGTCAACGCGTCCGCTCGCCCCGGGGTTCCAGCTGATACCCGCGGCGTTCGCGAGCTTGAGCAGCGCCGTCTTCAGGAGCGCGCGCTTTCCCATGCCCACGTCGTGGGTATCGGTTGCTGGGTCGATCGCCACGAGGCAGGTTGACACGATGCACCCGGGCGCGAGCCGAGGGCACGAGGTTGCCGGCGAGATCAGGTGAGCTACGGCCGCCGCTTCTCGGAGCTTCGCGTTGATCGCTTGGACGTCGTCGAACGATCCAGCGACGGCCAGCGCGCGCGATGCTGGGGACTGTGACTGAGGGCTGCCATTCATGGTTAGTTCTGCTCCTTCATTCGAAAGCCGGCGACGACCTCGAGCACTTCCCCGAAGAGTCGCGTCAGCGCTTGCGCCGGGGCCACGGTGGCCGCCAGCGACTCGAGATTCGGCGCCTCGTGCTGGCGCTTGGCCGCGCGCTCCATTGCCTCGGTCGCCGCCGTCAGACCGGCGAGGCGTGCGTGGGCGGCGACGAGCGCGTGCGGTCGGTACAGGACCGTGTCTCGGTCGATCGCCGTGAGCACCAGGCCCCCCACCTTCTTCGCGGCGAACACCGCCGTGGTGACGGGCTCGGTCCCGGACTGGCAGCCGTGAAGATGGAGACCCAGCACGACGCTGTCCAATCCGAATATCGCGCGATCGGCAAGTTCGCGAATCGCGTTCCCAGCTTCGACGGCGCGGTTCTGCTCGGGCGTCATCACTGGAACCCCAGCGTGCCGATGTTCGTGAAGTAGCAGTAGACGTACTCGAACATGTTGCCAGGCACGCTGAGCGTGCGTGCCCCCGTTGCCGGGTCGGCCCCATCCGACTCGTCGACGATCTCGGCCATGTACGAGTACCGGGATTTGTCGATCACGGTCCCGGGCGCGATCTGGTAGTTGAGCGTCAAGGGCATTCCGACGTAGGCTCCCACCGTCGCCGGGGCGGGGAAGCTGACGAATCCGGACGGGCTGCCCGTGTTCGCCCCGAGTGGCGTGATGACTCCCCCAGCGGAGAGCGAATAGATGCGCATCTGCGGCATCGCTACCGGCCAGTGGAGGAACGTGCTGGGAGGCGGCGATGGATTGGTGACGGGGTTGTGCGACTGCGACACGAAGAACGTGAGCTCTGCGTTCGCCAAGGTTGCGCCGTCGAGGACCCGCAGTGGCACCAGCCACCGGCTCCCCTGGCCGCGTCCGACCAGCGCTGTCTGGTACGGCGTCCCTGCCGCGACGGCGGCCGGAATCCGGTAGACGCCGGCGCCCGCGCCGCTTGCCGAGGCCCCGAGGGCGCACGGCGTCGCCGTGAACCTCGTCGACAGCTGATGGCCGGGGGTCAGGACCGGAAAGTCGTTCGCCGCGAGGACGATCCGCTTTCCGCTCCCGAGCGGTGTCGTGATCTTCTGGTTGGTGTTGCCGGTCCACGGCCCCGCGCACCACATGCCGGCGCCGCCGACGTTGATCTGGCCGGACGCGGACCACGTGCCGCCGGCGTCGCCGTTGATCGATCCGGCTTGCGCCGAATCGAGCCCCTGGAAATACGACGCCGGGATGGGCGCCCCGTTGACGTAGAACGAGTCGGGGTTGATGCGGGATGTGGCGGACATCAGGCGCCCCTCCGCAGTGCGGCGCCATCGAGGCGGCACCGCGGTACGCCGAGCAGGGCGCTCGACCTCCGGCGTCCCCCGGGACGACCAAGGACCAGGGGACGCCGGAAGGAACCCGGCCCGAGGGCCGGCCATGGCGCGCGACGGAGAGACGCGGGCCGTGGTGTTTTGGGCCAGGGGGCCATCAGTTTCACCTCGCGCGGGCGGTCGTGCTTCTTGAGGTGGCTCACGCTGACACCCGGATTGACTGGCCCCACCACGACGGGCGGAGCTCGCTCGGCATGTCCCACACGAGCATCGTCAGCACCTCATCTTCGAAGCGCTCGATCTGCAGGCAGATCTCGTGGCGACGTCGTTCGAGGACCGCGTCGTAGTCAGCATCGCAGTACAGCTCCAGAAACTCGGTGAACGCGGCGACCCGGTCGCTGATCGGTGCGAGGAGCAGTTGAGCGGCTTCCCGACAAGGCCCCTCGGGAAGCAGGCGTGCGAAACGGAGCGTCTCGGCGATGGAGATAGGCGCAGGCCGTCTCTGCATTGGCGCTGGCGCCGCTGCCTCGAGTCGCGAGATGGTCTCCGCGAGCAGAGCCTCAGCGATCGCCCGCACGACGGACGAGGCGCAGGCGGCTTCATCCCCCCGTAGTGCCGTGAGGGCTTCGCGAGCGGCGAGCAGGTCTTTGCTCATGGCCGCGATCGCCTCTCGAGCCAGCGGTCGACCTTGCACTGGGCGATGTCCAGCGGGAAGCCGCGATTGACGAGTGTCTGTGTGAGGCGCCTCGCATGGCCCATCATGAGGCGGCCGCCGTTGAAGGTCGGGAGCGGCGCGTCCTGGCCGAGTACTCGCTCGACCGAGCGTGCAGCGTCGGCCAGCGGGATGCCGCGCACGCGAGCGAGTTCCTCGACCAATTCGGTGTCGGCTTTTCTGCCGCCTTCGGCGCGGGCCCTCGCGCGGATGCCTTCCGTCATGCGTTGCGCGACCTCGAGCGGGACGCGATTCGTCGCCGCGATGCGCCGAGCGAGCGCGCACATCGAGATAGCGACCGTGGGAACTTTGGCGGCGGTGCTGTTGGTGGTGCTCATGGTGTTTCCCCCTTGGTGAGTCAGACGTTCCAGATGTTCTCGGCGCTCGCCCTGATCGCCGATGGTTCGCGCACATGGCGGGCCAGCGCGGCCTTCGCTTTCGCGAGCGCTTCCTCGAGCACGGCGATCGTCTCGCGCGCCGAATCCTCTGCGAAGCCGTCTCCGGGGCCGAGGACGACGACGGCGCCGCCGCCCAACGCGCAGGCAATGCACTCCTCGTCTCGTGAAAACGAGATGCCGGAGCCGACCGGGCCCCCATTGCGCTCGATGCTGTCCGCGATGGCGATGAAGTCTTCTCGAAGCGTGGTCAGGCCTTTGACCCATCGCAGGCTCTCTCGGAACACCCGCGCGCCCTCGTCGATGTTCGCGGCCCACCGTGCTCGGAACGCCTTCAGCTCTTCATTCCCATTCTTCCGCTCGGTATCCCGCCTTGTGCGCGCTCGGTCCGCTGCACGCTCCTGCTCGTAGTGCGCGTCCGCCAGAGCCCCGATGCGCGCGGCGGGCGACATGGCGGCGGGAGAGGTCGAGTCGTCTTCGATTGGCAAGTAGTCGTCGATGGTCATGTTCGTGGGTCTCCGGAGGGTCGTCAGAAGTCGAGAGCTGAGCGATAGGTGGTGCACGACGGGGCGACCGTCAGCGGTGCGCGCTGCCGGGCGCCCTTCAGGCCGCCCTCAAGATTGGCGAGGGCCGATGTCAAAATCAGAGAAACGTAGTCGTCGTGGCCGTTGCCGCGGGCGCCGAAGGTAAAGGCGCCGCTCGGGGCGATGCGCTCCTCGAACGAGAGGAGCTCGCGACGGAGCTGCTCGTGCTGCGGCAGAGAGAGCGTTTTCTCTCGGAGCCAGCGGCGCGCGATCTCGACGGCCTGGGGCTTCGACGTTGCGGTCCAGTCGTGCGAGACGAACTTCAGCTTGTGGGCGCGGAAGGCGGAAGCGAGGGTGAAGGCCTCGCGTTGGTCGGCGTGGACGACGCGTGCGCCGTGCTTGCGCGCGACCTTCGCGATCCGCTCGACGATGCCCGCCGAGCCAAGGCGGCGCGCGAGCTCAGGCTCGAAGCCGTCGATCACGTCGAAGCGGAGGAGGGGGGCGTCCGAGGTGGAGCCGCCGTCGTCGTCCTCGCCGAGGAACGCGCGGAGGTCCTCGAGCACGCCCAGGTCATCGGGGAAGACCACGGCTGTGGTCGATGGCGCGGCGTCGGGGGAGGGCTCGACGACGGCCCGGGGCGCCTCGACGAAGCCGGCGATCGCGAACGTGAACCGGTCCTTTCGTCCAGAAGACGCGTCGATGACCACGACGGGCGGGCCAAGGCGCCTGCTCGTGCCGCGCGCCTCGAACGCGGCCTCGACGTCCGCGGAGTCGAAGACGGCGAGGGCGGCCGCTTGAAAGTCGCAGCGGTACTCCCTGGCGAACCGCCGCGGGTCGCGCTCCTTCTTCCGGCAGCTCGCCTCCGTGATGTGCGGTGCGGCGACCCACGTGGCGGCCGGCCCCAGGACGACCCGGGCGTCATCGCTACCGGCCTGCACCGCGTCGTAGAACTCCCCGAAGGCGCCCCACGCGGAGCCGAACGAGAGCACAGGGGCGAATGAGTGCGTCGCCGTCATCGCGCTGGCGCTCGTGTCGACCTCGCCGGCGTCGAGCTCCTCGACCCCCCCCGAGGCCCACTTGGACCGTTCATCCTTCGCGATGAAAAATGCTCGCCACCCCGACGATGCGGCGACCGAGGCGGCAACGACGCGGATGCCGCGGGGCTGGCCATCGATCTCGATGACGTCGCCGGCGACGTGATGAGGGACCGCCAGGATTCGCAGCCAAGCCGCGATGATCGTGATGCCCTTCGCGGCTTCTTCCTTGAGGCGCGAGAGCACGACGGCGAAGTGGCGCTCCCCCGGCGGGACGACGAAGTCGCCGAAGAGTGTGAAGAAGAGGGCCAGCTTGTAGAGGGCTGTGCTCTTCGCGGCGCCTCGCCCGACACACGCCAAGAGCTCGAGGATGTGCGCCCGCTCGTAGGCGTCGAGCCATTCGCCGATGCCCTTGCGCCACCATGCGGAGCACGGGGGCACGCCGTTGGCGGCGAGCGCGTCGTCAAACGCGAGGAAGCGCGTGCGAAGGGTCACGCGCCCTCCCCGAGGATGCGCCGGCGCAGGTCGGCCTGGGCGTCACCAGGCGCGCGCGGCCGCGCCATCGCCTCTTTCGCCGCGTGCTCGCGGGCGTACAAGACGTCCATGCGCGCCGACTCGGAGAGCTTGCGGTGTGTCTCGAAGTTGCCGGCCGCGAATGCCTCCTCGGCCGCCGCCGTCTTCTGCGCCGCGAACTTGATGAAGAGCGACGCAGCAATGCCGCAGTGCCCCCCGCCCACCCCCGCCGCGAGCTCTCCCGCGAGGGCGCGACGGAGCACCCGGGCGCGACGCTGCGACGCCTCGGTCAGGGTGGGAGCGTCGATCCGGTGGCTCAGGCGGGTGCGCCCCCTGTGTGCTGCACCACCCCTCGCGCCGGCCTCGCGCGCGCTGCCGTCCGGGCCCGCCGTGAGCTTGCCGGCGTCCCGATTCTGCGGACCGCTTGGCGCCGCTGCGATGCCGGCAGACAGCTCGTCGTGCCTCGGGGGCTCGACGTAGGGGAAGTCGTGAGAGCGGTGCTCGGGCATCAGGTAGCCCTCCCATCGTCGTGCGCTTCAGCGGCCCGTGGACGGCCTTCGGCCTCGTCGATGGCCACGAGCAGTCCGGAGATGAGCTGGCGCGCGGCATGGGCCGTCATGGCGAAGGAACGGGCATCGATGTCGGCGCCGCCGATCGTGAGCCGCACGGGGAGGTTCGCCCCGACGCTGGCGGAGACGTCGAGGCGGCGGTCGGCCGAGACGATGCGAGCGACCTGGACCTGGTCAGCCACAACGACCTCCGCGGAAGTCGAACGTGAGCCCGTCGCCGACGACGAGGCGGCCGTCGACGGGAGCGACGCGCTCGAGCTTGCCCGCGGCATCACGGCGCGGTCGCAGGGCCTCGTCGCGGCGCACGCCGCCTTCGGCCCAGCCGTCGACGATCTGGCGTCGCGCGTCGCGTGCGCGGGCGATGGCCCGGTCTCGAGAGCTCATCGTCGAGCCTTTCTGACCGGGCGCGAGGCCCTGGCCGGAGGGGGGAAGGGACGAGGCGGAGAGCCTCTCGCGAGGACGATCGATGCTGCGTTCGCGAAAGCCGCCCCATGGTCTGCGGAGTTCTTCAATCGCTGCGCGTAGTTACGCGCACGTCGAAGGCCCGAAAGCGGCCTGAAAGACGAGGCGTCAGAAGGCGCGAGGACGATTCGGAATCGTCCCGCGAGACACTTCGCCCGAGAAAACAAGGGGCGCGCGACGGTTTGGGGAACCGTGGCGCGGCGAGGACAAGAGGAGGTTATGGGGGCCCGCCTGGTGTGAGCGTCGAGCGTCTCGACGCCCTCCCTACCTTCAAGGTCGCTATGGCCAGCCTTCTCAAAGAACTGCAGCCGTTTCTCGTCCACGGCGGTGGGGCCGTCGTCCTCGCCCTGGCGGCGGCCCTCGTGCGTTGGATCGACAGGTGGCCGCCTCGCGGGCCATGAGACGTCGGAGTGTCCTGACTCGGTCGCAAGCTCCCGGAGCCGGCGCGGCCCGCGCATTCCGGGAGGCAGGCCGCGGAAGTGTTGCGCGGTCATTCGTCGCCCCCGATCCCATTGCGCCCGAGGTACTCCCCAAACTCGCCCTGCGGGGGATGCGGGGCATTGAGGGGGATCTTCTGACTGGAGCCTCCTAAGTTGTCGCCACTTCGCCCGCGTAGGGTCAAAACATGCCCCTCATCCCCCTCATCCCCCGCACCCTTCGCCGTCTCCTTGGCTGACCCGAGGACCTGCCATCGTGCGATCCCGTTGCGGTCCACGATGCAGTCGAGCATTCGGCCTCCCACCACACGACGCCGGAAGCGGCGCAGCGCGTAGCCGAGTTTGTTCGTGCTGGGCGGCTTGCCTGCGATGGGCGTCGTCAGGGCCTCGATCGCCTCTCGTAGATCGTCGAAGCCGTCAGGTGGTGCTCCCCTCTCACGATGCGCGTAGAGCGCGTCCACGATGGTCTTCGCACTGAGGCCTGCTCCCCGTGCATCGAGCCTTGCCAAGCCATCCACGATGGCCACGAGGGCCCGCTTGTCGGCGTCTTCCTCCCCCGTCGACGCGGGTCGCGTGCGCATCGGGTCCGAGCCCCCGGCGAACACGATGGCGGGCGGGATGATGCTCGACCACGACTCGAACGAGCCCCACGACTTGCAGCCCCCATGCGGGGACCCGGCCACGTACCAGGCCCGGAGCATCGTGAGCGCGGCAGCGACAAGCCGGGCCCGGTTCTCCCGGAGCCACTCGAGCAGGTTGGGGTGCGTGAAGGTCTGTCGCTCCTCCGGGTTCTCGAGAGGAGACTCGAGGCGCGACATGATCGTCCGCCGCGACGTGTCGCCCGACAACGCGACGTTGTTGCCCGTGGCCATGACGACGGCGCGCCAGCGCAGCGACGGGACCTCGCTCTTACCGAGCACCCGGAGCTCGACCATGTCGCCGGCGGTGAGGCATCGATCGAGCGGGCCACCGCCGAAGGTGCGGACCACATTGTCGAACGAGATGACCGTCGCACCGCGGATGGCGTAGGCGGCGAGGATCTTCTCGAGCTCGACGTCGTCGTCCGGGTAGTTCATCTTCGCCGTCGGCCGCCCCGTCGCGATCGTGCTGACCGCGTCAGCCTTCAGCGTCTTGCCGCTACCGCGCACGTTCGCGTCGTGGACGATGGCCGGTGTGCTCCCGAGGATGGCGGGCCGCGCGATGATGGTGAGCAGCGCGGCGATCGTGCTCGCGCGGTGTTCGGGCCCCGCGAACGGAAAGTCGGCGAACGGCTCCTCGAGCTCGGTCAGCGCCACCGCCGCGTCCTCCTGGGTCGGCAGCTCGGGCACCTTCGGAAAGTCGCCGGAGGGGATGTAGAGATACCCGGTGACGCGGTCGTAGCCTGGCACCTGGATGATCGATCCGTCCGGTCGAATCGAAGGTGACTCAATGACGCCGATGAGCGGTCGAATCCCCACGTACTCGCCGCGAGCCAGCAAGGCATGCACCACGGGTTCCGACGGCAGCGCGTCCACCCACTTCTCAGACCTCTTGTCGAAGCGCTGGAAGCGCGCGACCCGGGTGAGGCGCTCTCGCAGCGTGGCCGCGCTCACCATTCGGATCTGGGGTGTCCCCACGACGAAGGCAGAAGAGGCCTCGGTGTCACCGACGCGCAGGACGTGGACGAGGTAGCCGTCGCGCTGGAACACGTCTTGGTCGTCGGCCAGGGCCGCGATCGTCATGTCGACGACGTCGGCCAGTTCTGTGCTCATTCGAATAAGCGGACGGCCTCGCTGTCCGTCGGGCTTCACCGCTTGCATCAAGCGGCCCTCCCATCTCTCGGCCGATCCGCGAGCTCGCCGTACGGCATGCGGCCGGCCCGTGCAGCCTCTTTGACCTTGCGCGCCAGGTCCGCAGTGCTCCACGGTGGCTGGCAGGTCCTGTTCCACGGCACCAGCAACGAGAACGCGGTCGCCTCGTCGAGGCCGAAGCCGCGCACCAGCTTCTGCGCGATCGAGAAGGTGTGCGTGTGGCCCCCGCTTCCGCTGATTGCGGGTGGGCACGCGGCGACGTACGCGCGGGCGCGGTCGATCAAGTCGGACGTCCTCGCGACAGGCTGCGGCGGAGGCACGCAGGGCGTGTCCTGGACGCGGCCCATCTCGACGAGCCACGCGGGCGCGGGCGCGATGCGCGTGCCCGGCGGCGATATCCACTCGTATCTCTTGCCGCTCGCGTGGATGCTCGGCGCGACGAGGACGTACCGGCCGTGCCCGAGCAGGTCGATCCCCGGCGCGAGCTTGCCTCGGAGGCGCACGCCGTCAGGGCGCCGGTAGATCCGATGCGAGCCACCGCCGCCGGTGCGAGCGGCGACGGTCGCGGGGAGCGGGCCGTGTTCGCCCTCGAGTCGCGCGAGCTCCGCGTCGCCGCCATTGCGCGGGTCGACATCAACGACGATCCACGCGGGCGGGACCGCGATCGCGATATTCGCAGCGGGCCAACGGGTCCACCATGCCCGCACTGTCGGCTCGTCGCTCGAGGCCTCGAGCACGCCATGCGCGGTCAGCGGCGTCTTGTCGCCAAGCCGGATCGGCAAGACGCGGAGCCCGCGGCGGGCGTAGTTGAGCGCGTGATCGATCACGCGGCCTGCCCTCCTTCTTCGGCGACGCGCTCCTCCCATCGCCGGAGCAGCCCGGCGATCAACCTTCCGGCGCCGGCCGGGTTCCCGGCGAACAAGACGGGGATCTCCCAGCGCGCGAATAGCGACGCGACCGAGCCGATGATCGCGTGCGGGTGCATGGCGCTGACGCGGTAGGCCTCCGTGATGTCGCCTCCGACGACAACGCACTTCCATCGGTACGGTTGCAGCCGCTGCACCTCGCGGTCGAAGCGCTCGCGCCCCCACGAGAGCGTCGAGACGAAGTCGCAGATCGATTTTCGCTCGATGCGAGCCAGCGTGTCGACGAGCACCGGCGAGCTGTAATCGCCTTCCTTCATCATCCGGCGCTCGATCACGACGCCGTCTGGGAACGGCGGGACCACCTGTTCGCGCGTGTCGCAGAGCACGATGAGAGGCGATGCGGCGGCGGTCACATGGCCTCCGACGCGGTCCGCACCGCTCGAGCATCGTCCAGCGCGCGGAGCACGATGCGGCGCACGTCATCGAGGGCGCGCCGCCCCGCGTCCAGGTCGCGCCTGGTCGCGGCGGCGTCTGCCTCCTCGATGAGGCCGAGGAGCCGCAGGAGGGCGGCCTCACTCATCAGGCGATCCCCGCCTCGCGCAGCTGTCGCTCGATGCGCTGCGTCTCGCTCTCGCGGATCTTTCGCGGACGCCCCGGGAGGAGACGCGGGGCCAGAAGGGCAGCGACGTCCGCCGGTGACACCAGGTACTCGCGGCCGACCCTCGTTGCGGGCAGCTTCGCTGACTTGATCAGCTCGCGCCCGACTCGGACGCTAACCCCCTGGTACCGTTTGAGAGCTTCTGCGAGCGGGACGAGCGCGGGGGTCTCGCCGGCGTCGCTTGCGTGCTGATTGCTACCCATGCCTTAGATTAGGCATGGGAAACAGGGGACACTTCTATCGACTACGCGGCCGGCCCTCGGTCCGCAGCGGCAGGCGCACAAGGCGCCCGTCGTCGTCTTCGTCGAATGCCATCGAGCGCAGCCCCCACCGCTGCAGGAGCTTTTTGATCGTCTCGCGCTCAGCATTCAGCACATCGATCGGCGTAGCGTCGGCACGCGCAATTGCCGATGGCCAGTTGCCTGCCAAGAGGCTGGCCCACACCAGCAGGATGGTCGGCGTGATCGTCGAGCCGGTCTTCGGCTCCGGCGGAAGAGGCAGGGGCCAAACGGGGTGTTGTTGTTCCCAGACGATGGCGAACGCGCGCGGACCCATTCCCCGCCCCTTCGGAGCCGTCAGCATGCCATCACGGCGCGCTGCCACGAGTCGTGCGTGCTTCGCTACCCATGGCGCGCGGATCCACGTCTCGATCCACTTGTCATCCCAGTCGAACCCGAACTGTCTGCGCCAGCTGGCTGAGATCGCGGTCCGGAGCTCCGCCTTGCGTTTCGACGTGGGCATCGCTCGCCACCGGTCCCGCAGCTCGGGCTCGTCTCTCGAGGTCTCTTGAATGGGGCTGGAGGCCGCCGTTCGCGCTCCCAGCGACTCGCCCCATTCCCCATTGCCCTTTCTGACGGGCGCATCGAGTGATCTCACGCGGGTCGATGAGCCGCGGACCGGCGAGCCCCGTTGCTCGGGTGGCTCGGGCGGCATGCCCTCCGCCTCGAGCCGCGCCTCCCAATTCGCCACCTCGATCGCCGATAGGGTCACGGCGCTCTTCATGGGCGAGCGGCCGCCAAGGCCCCGTGGAAGATAGCGTTGCCCTCGATCGCGGTGTCTTCGAAGGTCTTCGCCGCTCCGTCGATCTCGTCGTCGGTCCACTCCACGCCGCCACCGCCCAGGCGCGGAGCTCCACCGGCGGCCGTGAAGGGATGAGCGTGGAGGAGTTTGTTTCGCACGCGAAGCGCCAGGTGAAAGCTTTGGTGGAAGCGGAGGAGGTCCCGCCGCAGGTCGCTTGCCAGCGGCGGGGACGTCCCATGAATCGCGTCGTGCAGCCGATTCGCAAGCTGCTTGGCGGTAGCTTTCGGAGGGACGCCCGCAAAGCCGTTCGCGCTGAGCTTAACTATCGTCCAGATGACGACCCACTCTAGGTACGTGAAATTGTAGAGCGCCTGCCCGAGACGTTGCAGGTATGCCGGATCCGCCCCGATTCGCGAGACGTAGGCCATGAGCGTCATCGTAGCAGCCGAGTCCGTACATCGAGCTCGAGGAGGAAACGTCCAACGAGATCGGCACGCACGCTCGCGGCCTTCTCGTCGAGGCCGACCCCGGTGAGGAGCGCGCCCTTGCGGGCGCCGTGGCCGATCGAGAACTGCGCGAAGAAGCCGGTCGCGGTGTGGCGGAGGGTGCCGGAGCCCATCAGCGGCTCCTAGCGTCTCGACTTGGGGGGCTTCGACCCGAGGCTAGGCGCCTTCGACTCCAGGGCTCGCTCTTCCTCGAACGCGTCGAGCCCTCGCGACATGACCGCCCTGATGGCGTCCGTCCGCGTGGCGGACACGCCAGGCTTGGCGAGCCAGGGGATCAGGGCGTCGAGCCGCGGCAGCCAGGCGTCGGGAATTCGCACGGCAAGCTGGGCGGTGTTCTCCGTCTTCGGTCGCGGCAAGGGCCTCGTCGATAACACTGTCATGCTTTTGCCTCAATCCAGAGTGTAGTGCATCCCAAAACGATGTCGAACATGCTTCTACAGTTATCGAATTGACAGCTCGGCCTAAGAACGGGTTTCATGCGCCTGGGATGGCGATCCGGCCTGGAATCCTCTCCGAAATGGGGGAGCCCGACAGGACAGGTACGCCCTCTCCCTTGCACCGTCCGCGGTGCGGACATATAGGAACCGGGAAATTTGCCCGCGCGCTGACGGTATGTTCAGCGACCGGGCCGTCCCCGGAAGGGGGATCTGATGCCTATCTACCTGGCTGATGTTCTGAAAAACCCGGATGTCCTGCGGCACCCCGCGACAGAGCACAAGTGCTGCACGTGCGGCGTGCCCTTGCAGGAGACCATCACGGGCAAGCGGAAGACGTCAGGTGGGTTCGCGTGCAGCGACTGCTACTACGAACTCCTCGGGCGCGAGGTGGAGGAGCGCCCGCTCTCGTCAGGTGGAGTCCGGCGGGGCTGAGTGAAGACCATCTTCATCGGGCGAGAGGAGGTTCACGCCTACCTTGCCGACCTCGCCCATCGTCTAGAACCGGTTCCCTCCCTATGGTGCCCGATCACGCACTCCGGGCGCGAGATCGCTGTGCACATCGCACAGGAAGTCGAGAAGGTAGCGAAGGCCAAGGGCGAGAGCGTGCCCAACGTTCGCATCCTGCCCATCGAGATCGACGACCAGCATCAGCCGGTCTTTGAGGAGCGACCCGAAGACGTGATCCCCTACCAGTCCGTCCTTCTGCTGGACGGCGCGATTCATTCGGGGATGACCATGGCCCGCTGTGCGGCCGCGGTCCTCAAGCATCGCCCCTCGTCCGTCGCCAGCTACTCGGTAGTTCTGAAACGACGCAGCGTCTTCATCCCGACGCTCTGGGGCGTCATGACCGACGAGACCGATCGCGCCCACTTCTTGCTGAACAAGATCCCAAACAACCGGCTGAACGCAGGCGCCAAGTCGTCGCAGCCTCACGTCCACCTCCGGCGTCTCGACGAAAGTCGTTCGAAGGCGCCCACCATCAAGTGCGACGTGCCCTCGATCGATCGAGTCACCTGGGGCGACCGGCTGTGGGAGATGGCTACGAGCGACGGTGCTACGACGACGTACCTTCTCGAACGAAGCGAAACGGTCGTCGGATTTCTCACTCTCCACGTCGAGGATCGCGGCGCCGCGCGGGTGATGACCGTCTTGGAGGTTGCCGTCGATCCGAGCGAGAAGGACAAGGGCTACGGCGGGCTGCTCCTACGATTCGCGGACACCATGGCGCGACAAGCAGAGTGCGACGCGGTTCGCCTGAATGCGATCGAAGAGAAGGTGCCGATGTACGAGAAGTTCGGCTACCACCGCGTCGCTGGCTCGCTGGTGCTCCCGCTCGAAGACGAGCGCTACTACCCGATGGAGCGACGTGTCCTGTACCACCACCCGGACTTGCGCGGATAGCGAGCCGGCCAGCCCGAAGCGGGGCGACGCTTGTGTGCCGCCGCCCCTGGCCGGTACGTTCCCCGATCCGGGGGTGCGGCCATGGTCGGGCGAGTCGTCGCGGGCGTGTGGGCGTTGATGATGGTCGTGGCGATCGCGCCGGGCCCTGGGCCCGTGCCGGTGCCCGAGGGGCACTCCGGTTGCTGCTCGCACCACGGCGGCATGGCTGGCGGGTGCTGCAAGGGCACCGGGACGCTCCTCTGCAACGACGGTACGTGCTCGCCGACGTGCGGGTGCTGAACCCGCCCGCTCGGCGCGGCGCAGAGGTTCGACGGAGCAGGTGCGGGCGGGGGGCATGCGTCACATGTACTCCCGGACTCCGACGAACCAAAGGCCGTGGACCGCGTCGTAGAAGAACTGCCTGAACGTGATCTAGCGGCACCGAAAGTGAGACTGCGGGAGGAGATTGGCCGAAGCTTACGAGGTTCCGTTGCTCGTCCACTTCAAGGAGCGCCAGCCGACCGGGCGACGGGTATCCCCTGCCACTGGACACTCCAAGTTTGACTTGCACGGACGAGCCTTTCGGTATCGCGCCCAACAGAATGGCCGCGCGGCGGACCTCGGGGGTCATGTGCACGGGGAGCTGCTCCGGGTTGAGGAAGGTCGTGCTGCCGCCGGTCGGAAACTGATCCAGATCGCCGCTCGGAAACTGATCCACCCGGCGGTTTGACTCCTACGCCTTTCGCCCCGTCTTGGGCAAGGCAGCACTGGTGACCTGATCTTCGTCGTTGGACTCGTTGAGCGTCTTCTTTCGCATGCGGTAGCTCTTGCCCTTGGTGGGGATGACGGTGGCGTGGTGGGCGAGCCGGTCGAGCAGAGCGGTGGTGAGCTTCTCGTCGCCGCCGAAGACTTTGACCCACTCGGAGAAGGCGAGATTGGTGGTGACGATGACGCTGCGCCGCTCGTAACGCTCGGTGAGCAGGTTGAAGAGCAGCTCGCCGCCCGCGCGATCGAAGGGGACGAAGCCGAGCTCGTCGAGCACGAGCAGGTCGACCTGGTAGAGCCTTCGCTGCAGTCGTCCAAGCTCGCGGGCGTCGCGCGCTTCGAGCAACGAGCGGACGACGTCGGCGGCGCGGGTGAAGAGGACGCGTCGTCGTTGCCGTGCGGCTTCGACGCCGAGCGCGATGGCGAGGTGCGTCTTTCCGGTGCCGATCGGGCCGGCGAAGATGATGTTGTCGGCGCGGCCGATCCATTCACCTCGGGCCAGCTCGGCGATCTGGGCGGCGCTGATGGCGCCATCGGTCGCGGCGAAGTCGAAGGTGTCCATCGTCTTCATCTCAGGAAAGCGCGCCTCGCGCAGACGATGCTTCACGGCCGAATCGCGGCGCGAGGTCTGCTCGGCCGAGAGCACCTCGTGGAGAAACTCCTCGTAGCCCCAGTGGTCCTCGCGCGCCTGGCGGGCGAGCGACTCGAAGACGCGCACGACGCCAGGCATCTTGAGCGACCGGGCCTGGGCGATGACCAGCTCCTTGGCAACGACGGCGCGGCTCACGCGGCACCTCGACCGAGCAGCGCGTCGTAATCAGCAGCGCATCCCGACTCGACTTGTACGTCGCGCAAGCTGCCTGGAAGCGCATCCGGCCCGACCTCGATGCGCGGAGATGGCGGTGGAGCGAGAGCGAGCAGCAATGGCTCGCTCCGTTGGAGCGCCGTGGCCAGCGTCGCCGCGACCGACTCGATGCCGCGGGTCTCGATGTGCAAGAGCACCTTGGCAAAAATGCGCGCGCCTTGCTTGGGGCCGTGCGCGTCGACGAGCGCACGCCATGCGTCGACGAAGACCGGTCCCAGATCCCGCGTCAGCTCGGCGGCGACCTGCCGTACGGCTTGCGGCTTTTTGGCCAGCTCTCGAAGGTAGTGGCGGTAGTTGATGGAACGCTCGCCGAATCGCTTGCGTGCATGATGCACGGTGCCACCAGGCCCCACGATGTCGACGTCGTCGGCACCGACATGGGCTGTCACGTCGAGCCCCGCCCACTCGCAGGGGACCGAGTACACGCCGCCCTCGACGCAGACGAGCGAGCGCTGCGAAACTATTCGTCGCGCCAGGCGCCTCGTGCAGACGCAAACGGCCTCTATCGCCGTAAGCGTGGCCGTTGGACACGTTCAGGGCCCAAACGGCGATACGGTCTGACGACCAGGTTCGACATGCGGCCGGCGCGAGAACGCGAGGCTCCGCCGCGAAATATGCGGCCGCGTGTGCGTGGCGGCTCCAGTCCAACAGCTCCGTGGGAAGCGAGTGGTGGCGCGCCAGCCCCGCCAACGGCACATCGACTCGCTCGAGGAACTCCGGGATGCCACTGCCAGGGAACATTCCGTCCGGAGGCGACGGAACCTGCGGCACCACGATTCCTGCTTCGTCGATGTCCCTGCGAAAGTCCGCACGCATCCGATGCAGAGCCTCGCGAAGAGAGACCGCAGTGTCGTCCTTCGGTTGCGCGCCCACGCTGGCAAGCACAGACCGATCGCGGAATACCGTCGCACGGAGGGCCCATTGCGCGTCGGCCTGGCCCCGGAAGATCCACGCGGGTCGACCCTCGTACCAGTCCCACCGGCTCTGCTGCGGGTTCAGGTACGCAAGAAACTTCTCCGCGGTGTCACATGGGTGGTCTTTCTCTAGCCCCGAAAGGTTCGCCGGCTCGTTGCTGTAGAGCGGCATCTGCCTACGCCTTCCCCGGTGCGGCCGCTCGCCCACGAAGGTGCGCAAGTAGACGATCGACGAGGGCATAGAAGCCGGGGAACAGCAGTAGCCCGGCCTCGGCGTCTTCGTCGGACACCTCGGCCCCGCTGGGGTGCCCGTGAGCGTTTCGAAGGCCACGAGCGTGCTCGAAGATCGGACTGAGCTTTCGCTCGATCGCGTCCGCCAGGTCGCCCGCCATCTTGCCGTCCTCGGCGTCCGCGGTCAGCGCGCCGCGCACCTGCTCGAAGATGTCCGAGATCCCCGCGGGCTTCGGACCCTTGAGCACCTTCGCCAGCTTCTCTGAATACGGAACGATCGCGGAAGCGCTGGCGGCCTCCGCCAGCAAGACGATCAGGCGCTCGCACGCGCCGCCGAGCATGACGACACTGGAGCGGTTCAAGCCCGACCGCCAGGCACCGACAGCCTCATCGAGATACGTCATGGCGATCGAGTCGGGGTCTGCGACCCTACTCCGTACGGCGTTGAGGTAGCGGTCCGCGTTGTGCGGCGATGTCTCGCCGCGGGCGAAGAGGCTTCGTCCGTGATCGGTAACGATGTACCGCGGGTAGCCCTGCGTATAGCCCCCGTCACCTCCCCCGACGATCGCAACCACCCCCAAACGGCAAAGGTCCGACCAGTGCGTGAGAGCGGCCTCCCAGTCGAGGTGCCACCCTTCCTGATGCGCGCGATTGGGGAGATGTCCAAGGAGCGCCTCGGGGGAGCCCCACGGTGACCCGCCCTGCGAAAGCAGTTGGTCGAGCAGCTCCCGTGTCCTCTGCGCCGTGTCACTCATGGGCCCGTTGGCGATAGGCCCCAGGATACGGCGATAGCGGGCTCCGGGCGTAGGCTTGCCATCGGGTCTCCTTTGAGCCCAGCATGTACGTCGATGAGGCTCGCGATCTCCCTCTGCCTGGCGCTCTACGCCTGCGGGGGAGCCACCGACTCGAGCCATGCTCAGGCCGCGGTCGAAGCGAAGGAAGCGGAATGTCGCGACGGGGTTGATCGCCCGACGCGCCGGGCCTGTCTGAGGGAGCTGCACGAGCTGCGCGAGCGCCAGGCCGACGCGCTGCGCGTCGAGGGGGCTGAGCGTCGGGAGGCGCAGGCCATAGCCAACGGCGGCGGGGGCACCTTGCATATGCTGGTGGAGACCAAATCCACGCCGGTCACGTGCACGAACATCGACGTGGGCGACCAGGTTGTCAGGAGCTGCGAGCGGTCGGCGCCATGAGGACGGGCGAGAGCGGCCCAGGCGGACCACGATCGGCGGCGCCCGGACCGCCCTCGCCTCGGTCCTCATTGCCCCGGCGCCCCCGCGAGCCAGGCTTCGACCTCGGCCCGCGGGATCTCCCATTGGGCCGTGATCGTCATCATGGCGCCGGTCGCCTTCGCGTCCGGCCCCACGTCGACCCCCAACGAAGGCCCGAGGGCCTCGCGGAGTTCCGCGCGTACGGCCTCGCGAACGAGCGCGCGCAGGTCGTCGAGGGTGAGCGTGACGGCAACGCGCTCGACGCTCACGACGCGCCCTCGGGTCGCTCCTCGGTTGACCGCGTGACCCGTGCCCGCTCGCGGGCTCGACGTTTCGCGACGTTCTCGTCGAACCGGATTACGTTCGACGCGCGCGCCCCCGGCGCTGACGTCCGGACCTTCTCGATCGCGCGGTCGAGTTGGTCGAGGAGCTTCGACCACTGCGCTTGGGTGGAGCAGGTCTGCCATGGCAGGCACATCGCCGCCGCTCGTGCAGGCAGCGACCACCGCTCAGGATGGCGGTAGATCGTCTGGAGGAGTTCGGGACAGTGGAGCGCCAGCCGCTCGCCCGTGGAGATGATGTCGTTGCGCTTGTCGCCGCTCATGGTGTTGGCTCTCCGAACTTGCGCTTGAATGCGCCGACCCGCAGCGCCTCCCGGGTCTCGTGCGCCGTGCGTTCTTGCAGCGGGAGCCACCAACGGCGATGCATCGGCCACTCCACCACAGCGTCCAGCACCGCGACGAGCCGACGAACGCGCTCTGCCCGGCCCTCCGCGTCCCCGGGCCACTCTGCCCCGTCCCGTGGAGCCGGGCCCGAGAAGTTCCGGGTCCTCGAAGTGTTCCAAGGGCCAAGCGACTGCCCTCACGAGGTCGGCGGCAAGGCGCGCATCGATCGTCCCCAGTTCCTCGACCTCGTCGGCCAGGTCTCTCAGCCGGCGGCTGAGATCCTCCCGCTCCTTGTATCTCGTCCGCCCGTCCGCCAGGTGGTGAGGGTCGTCCCGATCCGGACTCCGATGCCGTTTCGGGGCGCTCACGGCGCACCGCCTTCCACCCCGGGTTCGTACGTATCCGCCGGAACCCGCTCGATGAGCATCCCGTAGAGGCGCACCTCGTAGAGTGCCAGCGAGACATCGTCCCGAACCTGCTCGAGGTCCGCGACTTCGATCGACCCGCTGTCGGCGAGCTCGTGGATGAGCGTGCAGAGGTCCGCGGCGACCTTGCGGAGCGGGGCCTGGATGTCCTCGATGCCTATGTCGAGCTCGCGTCTGGTGGGCGCGTCCAGCCAGGGGGAGCGGCTCGCCCCCGCCCTCTTCTTCGCGGGCCTCAGCTTCACGACCTCGCCGGCCTGATCGGGCGCGCCGCTCGCGCGCTTCGTCTTCTCTCTCTCCGCGGTTACGCTGTTCATGGTCGGTCTCCCGGTCCAAGCCCCGGACGGTTGCAGCCGCGCCGGGGCAGATTGTTCGCGCACGTCACCTCGACGCGCGCCCGCCGGGCCCGGACAAATCGAGGCGCGGGGGGCGGGCGGCCAGGGGCGCTACTTGCGGGACTTCTTCGCGGGCGGCGCGCTCGGGAGGAGGGCGTCGAATCCTGACGCGATAGCAGCCCGGAAGGCGTCGGTGCGACTCATGGTGACCCCGGGCCGCGATATCGCTTTCGCCACCTCGTCCGCGCGGGCGAGCCACTCACGGGGCACGCGGATCGCGATCTGGACAGTGTCGCTCGGCGGACGGGGCATCGCGCCACCTTGTACATCACCTGCGTCATGTGCGTGTGCGTTCATGTTTGTGCATTGTAGTGCATACCATAACGTAGGCAACGGGTACCGTAACGCTTCGACTTGGTGACCAAAGCCGCCGCGCGAGGGGAATAAGGCGCGGAGGTGCTTTCCGTTGCGTCTGCCTTAGTACCCGGTAAGATCCCGATTGTTATGGCAAGGGCGGTCAACGCGTCGGCGAGCGGCACGATCGAGGTGACGCTGTCCGTGCAGTCGAAGCTCCTTCTGCAGGAGCTGGCGGCGCGTGGCGTCTACGGGCGCAACGTCGCCGAGGTCGCGGCGCGCTTCATTGATGCGGCGCTCGAACGCTTCGTCGAGGCACCTCGCCTGCCCTTGCCACGCGTACGCAAGGCGGTACCGCGATGATCTGCGTCACTGCTTCGGGGGACATCCGATGGTCGAGCGGGTTTCGGTGCCGGACACGCGGTTCCTCGATGGGCTGGAACGCGTGCGTCACGACGGCAACGCTCGGTGGCGCGACAACGATGGGACGCGCCTGTACGAGTGGGACTTCGTCCACGGACACTTCGAGGTCTACAACAAGCGCGGCAGGCACCTCGGCGTGGTCGACACCCATGGTCGCCGCATTGGCGACGCCATTGCCGGGAGGACGATAGATGTCTGAGGACACCTCCTTCATCGCTCGCGCTCTTGCTGGAGAGATTCTGGACGTTGACGACGCCATCGACGACGCGGTCGACGATTGGCACGAGCGTGGAGGACTGGCCGAAGACGGCACCCCGGTCACCCTTCACGATTGGCTTGGTATGACCGCCGATGAGTATTCGGTGTTCGTGGAGCAACCGCGAGCCCTTCGCGCCATCCTCCACGCCCGCCGCTACGGCGGTACGCTTGGAGATATCGTCAACGCGACTGACGAAGGAGCCGTTACGATGGCGGCGCGTGGTGCCTCCCCGGAGGAGATCGCAGCGCTGATCGCATGGCTTCGCACAACGGGACGCCTGCACTGAACCCGTCCCAGCGCCTGGCGAGCCTTTGGGGCGCTCGATGGCGAACGACGGTGCCCGTTGACCCCTACCAGTTGGCGAGCCAGTTTGCCGACGTCGTGCCGGTCCCGTTGGCTGGTACGTGGGACGGGCTGTTGATTCGGCCTCCCGCGCGGCGGCCCACGATTCTCGTCAGGGAAATGCACGAGTATCGCGCGCGCTTCACGGTAGCCCACGAGCTCGGCCACCTGCTCATCCCGTGGCAGTGCGACGCCATTTCATTTTGCCACTCCGCGATCACCCACCGGTTCGAGAACTACACCGTCGGCCAGATCGAGGCAGACGCGAACAACTTTGCTGCCGAGCTGCTCGTACCGCTCTCATGGGTGCAACAGCGAGTAGCCTCCGCGACCGCGCTCTCCGCTGCTTGGCTTGTCGAGCTCGCCCGGGACGCTCGCGTCTCGGTGATCGTCGCCATGCTGTCCGCCGTCCGCGCTTGCGGCCCGAATCACCTCTTCGTGCTTACCCAAGACGATGCCGTCACGTATATCGGTCGCCCCCAGCCCTCCCATATTCAGAGGATCGCCATCCCGGAGCCAGGCGACCGCTTCGACCCTTCGGCCACCGCGGGTGAAGTGGCCATCCACACCGTCGCCGCGTACGGGAGCGGACGGGCCGCCCATGCGTTTGCGTTTCCGTCTGCGGTACCCCTCGGAGTCAGCGAGGACAGCGACTGCAACGGGATCCTCGACCGAATGCTGGACGACCTCGGCGTCCTCGATGCTAGGGCGCGCCTGAGCGCGAAGGGCGTGGTCAACGGGATCGTCGGGGCCGTGCACAACGACATGGCCTCCGCCGGTAACGCTGAGCGCGCTCTGGCCATCCTAGTCCAACGATTTGCAGGTCCTCGACAGCTTGCCGTTTGTGGGCACCAAGAGTTCCGGCGGTATCTGGAGTGTCGCGCTCGAGCTTCGGTCATGCAGCCGGGCGAAAAAAAACGTAGACGAAGGGTCCGCGGAGCCTCATAGGCCGCGATGCCGCAGCATCCCCCGCTCTTCGGTCCCGAGCTCGCCGACGACGTCGAGCAGCTCCGCGCCGGCGCCGCTCATGTGCTCGGGTTCGGGACCACCGTCGGCAGTTGCACGGTGATGTTGTTGAGCGCGACCTGGCCCGCGGAGAGCGGCGCTCGAGTCAAGGGGAAGGTCAAGAGGTCGTCGGGCGAGCCTCGGGCCGGGCGCTCGGCGGCAAGGGCGTCCACGAGCTGCACGATGGCTGCGGCGACGGCGAGCACACGCGGGTCATCGGGGCGCACTGGTCCGATCGGTGAGGCAGGCCCCACGCCACCGGCCTTGCAGTGGCTCACGTCGTGGCCGATGCTCGCCGCGCGATGCGCACCCTTGGACTCCTGCTCGTCGCTGGAATGGCCGCGTGCGGGAAGCCATCCAGCGGCGAGGCTCCCGCCGCCCCGGCGGCGACCGCGAGCGAAGCAGCCTTGCGCCAAAAGGCCCGCGAAGAGCTCGAAGAGCGGAAGGTCGCCGAGGAGCAGCGGAAGAAGGAAGACGAGCAGGCCACCATGCGAATACTCGCCGGCGAGGCGGAGGCCGCGGCCAAGGCACGCGAGGCGGACCTCGCGCGGTTCCGCGGGAAGAGCGCGGCGCAACTCAAGGCCGCTGCCCGTAGCGAATGCCGCGGCGGCGCGTGTAGCGCAGACGTGCTCGGCCAGATCGTCGAGGCGGCGCGGCCTGAGGATGCCGACGCAGTGCGCTGCGTCGCACGGTTCGAGGAGGACTCGTGGCTTTGCCGGAAAGGCATCAACCCCGGCGTGTGCAACCCCGCCCCGTGTCCGTAACCGAAGGACGGCCTTCGCGGGTCACCGCGAGCCGTTCGCCTCCTCGACGCACGCCTCTTCGCTCTGCGAGGAGGTGTAATCGTGCCGCCGATAGGCAACGTACTGCGGAGTGAGGGTCGCGATCTGCTGGCGGTAAAGCTGGGCGGCCTCGCCGGCGTCATGAAGGACCTGGAGGCCGACGACCCCGCTGGGGTTGGCCTTCTCGTGCGCGATACGCGCCATCGCATCATCCAGGCCCCAGTGCGCGCGGCAGAGCGGCTCGATCACCGAGCCTCGTTGCTCCTGCTCGGCGTCGAGCCGCTTGCCAGCGTCGTCCGCCCAGGCCTCGGCGCGTACCGTCAGGGCCTTCCAGGCGTCGACTTCCTTCGGCGAGAGGACGCGCGCCAGGAGCTCCGGCGCAGGAACGCTCGCGAGCGCGGTCCGCAGGTTCTGGACGTCGGCGCGATTGGTGTCGAGCGGTCGCGATTGCAGGCGCTCGGCAGTCAGTGCGCGCTTCTCAGCTTCGAGCAGCCGCTCGAGCGTCGCCTTCATGTCCGCGAGCTGGGCGCGGGGGCTCGGCGCGCCTGCGTCGTCAGCGCGAGCGGCCGAGGCCAGAAGCAGGACGCAAAGAGCCAGCGCACCCCGCATGGGCGCCAATGGTCGGACGGTTTGCGGGACGGCGCAAGGAGACGAGCCGCACGTTCGTGCTCCCGGTCGGCTCAACGTGACCCGCGCCGCGGCGCCCAAGGCGGTGCGCCGCTTTCCCCGAGGACCTTCTTTCCGAAGTCGCCCCGGTCGAACGGCCTGCCCCTGCCGGCTCCGGGCTTCGTCAGCGCTTTGGCCGGGCGGGTCATCGACTCGAACTGCCTCCGCGCAGCGCGCCACGACGCTTCGTTCGCCTTGCGGTCCGCGACGTCCACGAGCAGCGCAGAGAGCTGACCATCCACGGTGCCATGCTCGAGCAGCTCGGCGGCGAAGCGTTCGATCGCTCGCCAGTTCTCCGGCTCGGCGACGAACGCCGCGGCCTTCTCACGCCACTCGTCGACGCGACGCGGCCCCTCCTTTGCGCCGTAGAGCGTGACGAGGATCCTCTGGGCCCGCGCGAAGTCCCCCCTGGCTCCGCGCTGATCTGCGCCCGGCGCAAGGCGCTGTTCGGCCGCGAAGCCTGCGTACAGGGAGACAAGGTGTTTCCCCGCGGACCCCGCGGACTCGTGGTCGTCCCAACCCTGATCGGTGCTCGTGGAGCCGAGGCATCCTCGCTTCCGATTCGGGACGATCGTTACGTGGGGGCTCGCCCCGAGCAGTCGGATGTCCGCCACGGCGTGGCCAGCTTCGTGGAAGGCCGTCTGCTGTCTCTTCGCCTCGGCGTCGCGCACGGCCCGCGGTCGCGTCGAGGTCCTCTTGGGCTTCGCCATGTCCCTACGCCTCCCCAGAATCGACGGCGCGGAGCCAGCCGATCAAAGCGATGCCCCGCGTAAACAGCTCGCCGGCGCGGACGAAGGCACCCGAGCGGGCCCCCTCGAGCAGCCACCCCTGAATGCGTCCCGTCGCCGTCGCAGTGCTCGCGATCGCCGTCGACGCTCCCGTCTCCAGGCTGACGAGCGTGACGTGTCCCTCGTCGAGCTCGAGCCCGAACGCGCGGAGCTGCCCGGTAGCGCGACTGAGCTCGAGGTGCAGGAGCTTGTTGCGGACGCGTGCGCACCGATCCAGAAGCGCACGCTCGTCGTCGGTCGTCCTCGAGATGACATGAGTCATGATCGCCTCGACGACCTCCGAAAGCTTCGCGAACGCGCCATTGCGGAGCTCCGGCGTATTGTCCGCGTAACGCCTCGCGGTCATCTCGAACGCACACGCAACTGCGGCACACTGCACGAAGGGCATCTCGACGAAACCCATGGGTTGCGCCCGAAGGCCCACCCTCTCGATCTCCTTCCAGCGTTCGTCCTGCACGGTCATCTGACTCCTCAGTCGGTCTGCAGCATCGCTTCGACGAATGTGCTCGGAGGAAGTTCGGAACCGACCGAGTAGAACGAGTACGCCGCGAAGGAGGCCGCAAGATCCTGCGAGAGCTGCGACGCTCCCGGCGCATCGGAGATCGGCGTACAGCTCGACGGACTGCCTTCGTAAACGGTGCCCGTGAAGGCCCCGGACACGGGGTACACGTGGTCCTGATAGCCACAGGCAGCGGCTTGCGCCTGCGTCGCATACCGTGGCGCGGTCCCGCATGACGTCGTCGTGTACGCGATGGCTTGCGTGCAGCCTGAGTCCGAAAAGAACTCGGTACCGAGCGTTGCTCCCCCGCTTGGCAGACAACGCGTTGTGCCGTCCGAAGCTGCCGTGTAGTAGCAGGTCACGTTGAGTTGGCTGTCGTAGATGCCCCCAGTCGACACCTTCGAGCCGTCTGAGCCGACGTAGTACTGGAGCTTGAGCCGCGACCCGCTCTGCGTCGTGTCCGCGCTCGCTGTGGTCACCGGGTCGGTCAACGCATCCAAGATGCCGCGCGCACCATCGGCCAGCGCCCCGCCTCCCGAGCCGTCGCTTGCCGCGCCTCCACTCGACGAGTTTCCCCCCACCTGACCGCCATCGTCACCTTGTGGGGGAACGATCGTCCCGCTCGACGCGCTGCACGCCGCCATGATCACGTAGACGGCGATCGAGCCCCCAATCGTCTTCGCAGTCTCCTGCATTCGCATGGCAAATCCCTCCGCCCACACGATACGGCGAGGGCCAGCCCGCCGGCCTACCAACGGCGCCACCGGCCGGGCGAGGTAGGCTCCCTCTGTCCCGCCTCGCCTTGGTGGCCCACCGCGGGGAGCTCCGCCGCCGCCGGCCGTCGTGTCGAACCCCGTGAGCTACCCACGGCGACGCCCCTCAATCTGTGCGAGGAGCCGCTCGACGAGGTCGAGTCGACCTCGCGCGACGGCGAGTTCGAGGGCACGGGCCAGTGCTACTTCGAGGGCATCGGACGATTCGTCCCTTAGTGTCCCGCCCTTGTTTTCAAGGGTAACTGACCGTGCGCGATCGTCACTTTCCGCGCCTGTCGCGGGGCCTCTCTCGACAAGGCTTTCGCCCTTGTTTTCTCGAGCATTCCTGCCGTCTCCCGCGGTCTCGGCCCCCTGACTTTCAAAACCGGTGCCTTAAACCACTCGGCCACTCCTCCAAGTGTCATGAACTAACCTTCGCTTGTGCTTTTTCTCACCGGCATCTTCTGAGGTTGCGGCGACGATTCGGGGGACGATTCAACGGGTGCCGAGGGCGTCGAGGATGGCACGTCGGCGCGCTCCGGCAAAGCCAGCGCAAGCAGGGCGACGGCGCGCGCCAGCTCGTTCATTGGCGGAGCGGTGTAGGGGCGGCCGCGCGTCGTCCGTGGTGACTGCCCGAGCAGGTAGTCGATGGCCTCGCCCGCCGCGCCAGCGTCTGAGAGATCCATCGCTGGGCGATCGCGTCCTTGCAGGCACGGGTCAGCGCGTTGACGTCGTTGCGGACGGTGGACACGCTCTGCGCAGCCCGCAGCTAGAGGACCCGCGCGCGCAGCACGGGTCGCGTGGGCTCGACAACCGAGCGCTTGCCGAGTTTGGGGACGACCACACCCAATTCGCCTCATGTCGCGACACGGTACCGAGCTTGAGGTCGGGGTCCTTCTCGCAGCGAAAGCCCACCTCGTTTTCGATAGTCCCAAGCGGACTACTATTTGTCCCCATCGGACTACTTCGGGAGGTTCGCCCGGTGATTCCCGAATTGGCCCGGCCGGACAACTGATTGGCACCCGGGGACGCACGCGTTGGCATGTGCGGCGCCGGCCTGGGCCAGTGCGCACCGTTTCGCGCATACTGCACTATTCTGATGTTGTCACTATGGCGTCTCGACCGCTGCTTCGAGCGGCACAGCGACGCCCGGCACCGTATTCGAACGTGGGATCGGAGGATCGAATGCGTGCATTATGGAGATGGATAGTTGTCGGTTCGCTGGTGGTGCCTGCGGCCATCGCCTGTAGTGGCAGCGGCGACCCGCTCACGGGCGGCAGCAGCGGACCCTTGGGTGGCGGCGGTGGTGACGACGGCGGCTCCACCCCGCCAACCTTTGGCGGTGGCGGCAGCGGCAGCGGCGGCTTCATTCACATCGACACCCCCGACGCGAAGCCCACGATGTACTCCGACAGCGCGTGCAAGGCCGGCTTTTACCAGGGCACGTTCACGGGGACCTACTCGTCCCATATTACGGTCGTTGGCATCGGCATCCCCGTGACCGGCAACATCGAGCTGACGCTGGATCAGCAGGGAGACTCCAACCAGCAGTGCACGATCCAAACCCAGGGCGAGGGCGACATCACGGAGAGCTGCAGCGACGTCTTCACCCTTTCGGGCGGAATCATTACGGGCACCGCGGACGGCTTGTTTCCCTATTACTGCACGATGACCGGCACCCTCGATTGCGCGAAGCAGGTCCTCGACAATGGCTGGATCGAGTGCACTTACTGCGCCATTGGCGTGATCCAGGATGGTGGCGGCAAAGCCAGCACCGATCCACTCGCCATTTGCGATGGCGCGGGCGGCAACTTCGCGGGCGTGCTCAAGGCCAACTACGACACCTCCACGTTGTCGTTCACGAATGGCGTATGGAACGGCGCCGAGGACCTTTGCACCGGCATCGGCGGCACGTCCTTCGCGTCCTGCAACGACGGTGGCTCGCCGGGCCCCGAGGGCGGGGCCGCCACCAATTATCTGCGATTGGACGGCGGCTACGGTCTCGCCCCGAATTATGGCGGTTCCGGCCTATGGGGCGCCAGTTGCCTCAACTGCGAACACGACTGAATCGCCCATCCAGGAGCTATCCGAGGGACGCGTTGGGCTGCGCTCTCCCCGTCACAATCAACTTCCGCAAGCCCTCGACAATCGACCCCCACGCGTTCGAGCAGACGCCGTAGCACTCGCGCGCCGGCACGAGCCCCACGTGGGTGAATCGCATCTCGGTTTTGCCGCCCTTCCGGGCGATCTCGAAGGTGATCGTCGTCCCGTTCCACTCGCCCTTGTCCGCGAGAAAGTTGAGGCGAGAGTCGACAACGAGCCACGTCACCTTCTTGCCGGGGATCGACTCGGTGATCCTTTGCTTGCTGTAGTGCACTTCCTTGTAGCGGTAGGTGAACTCGTCGCCGAGCTTCTCGGTAGGGCCGTCGAATTCTCCTGGCCACCACGCGCGCACGTTGTTGATGGCGGCGAAGACTTCCGCCGGGGTTTGGTCGATCGTGATCGTCTTGGCGATGTTTTTGTCGTCGGTCATGCGGTGAGGTTAAGTCGGCCCAGCATGGCCCGGGAGTAACATCGGTGACGCGCAGGGATGCCGGAGGGCTCTCTCCGATCCTCTACCGCGCCGTCCCCTCGAACGCCGACCCATCGTCGCAAAACACCAGGACTCGCTGCGCCGTCGCATGCAAGGCGATGACGCGCATGCCCACGCCGTCGGCATCCACGCGCGTCCATCCCGTCCCCGTTCGCCGCAAAACGCGCCCCGCCTCGCCCGCGCACCACAGCGTCCCGTCGGGCCCGCGCGCGAGCGCCAAGAGCGCGCGTGTCGTCTGGATCGCCTCGAGCTCGGCGGCGAGCGGCGACGCGATGCGGAACACGAAGCCCCCGTCACCCACGGCCGCCGCCGATCCGTCTGGCGCCGCAATGAGCGCCCTGAGCGACGGCGCACACGGGTGGATGACCTGGGGCGGGTAGCCATCGTGACGAACCATGGCGAGCGCCCCGCCCTCGCCACACGCGAGGACGCCGCCATCGGCGAATCGGACCACGCCGCAGAGCGAGCCGCAGCCCGGGATGTCGGTCGTTCGAGGTGGCGCATTCCACCGGATCTCGGCGACGAGGCCCTGCGGGCCTGCGGGCGTGGGGCGCGCGCCCGCCAAGAGCACGCCGGAGGCATCGGCGAATACCCCGTGGAACGTCGCCGACGGAGCGTCCACGTACCACCTCGTCGGGGGGCCGTTTCGCTCGAGCGCGACGACGTGTGGGCCGACCCCGGCCACGAAGATGCGCTCGTCGAGCCACGCGAAGGCACGCGCCGACGCGGGGTCCATGTCCGGAGGCAACGGCAACGCGTTCCAGCGTCCTTGCATCCACAGCGCTGCGCCGTGGGTTCCGAGCGCGGCGGCGCGCCCGCCGGCGAAGGAGACGCTGATCGCACGGAACTCGCTTGGCGCGATGGGATCCGTCACGCGGCGCCAGGCGAGCGCGGTGGCCTTCGCGACGTCGCGCGGGAACGACCCGGGGCCTCGTATCGTCGCCGGCGCCATGATGGGCGGCACGGACTGGCGCGTCTGGGCGCTCACCGTCTTGTCTAGCGCCGGGTCGTCGCCGGGGGGACGGCTTGATCGGACCAGGATGCCGCGGCTCGGGCGCTTTGGCGGAATGCTCGGGGTGCTGCCGAGGGCCAGGAGCGCTCGCTCGATCGCTTCGAACAGAACGGTCGCCGTGGGATGGCGATCCGCAGGCTCTGCAGACAGGGCGCGCGACAGCTCGGCGTCGACCGCCGCGACGACGTCGGGACGATCGGCGAGCTCGCGCGGGAGCCTGTCGCGGTCCCGGGCGAGCGAGGGCCGCGGCGCCGTCATCATACGCACGATGGCGAGGGCGATGTGCGCGCCGGAATCGATCGGGAACGCGGGCTTGCCGGTGACCGTCTCGTAGAAGATGGCTGCGAGGGAGAACACGTCGGTCTGGGGGCAGACGCGCGGGTTGCCGTTCTCGAATTGCTCGGGCGGGGCGTAACCGACGGTGGCGCCGGCGAGGGCACTCGTGCGCTGCATGTCCACGCCGAGCACCTTGGCGATGCCAAAGTCGGTCACCTTGGCGATCTCGCGGCCCGTCGATCGCGAGAGCAGGATGTTCGATGGTTTGAGATCGCGGTGCACGATGTTGCGCGCGTGCACGTCTTCGAGCCCCAGCACGGTATGGCGGAGGATCCGGCGGGCGCGCTCGAGGCCCAGGCCGTGGGGCTGCGCCTGTTCGATCGCTGTCTCGAGGCTCTCGCCGTCAACGAGCTCGAGGACGGTGAACGGCAGGTCCCAGGACTGGCCCGTCGCGGCGACGTCCACCGTGGCGTACGCGTGATCGTAGAAGCGGACCAGGTGGGGGTTGGGGAACGGTTGCTGTGAGAGCGTGCGCAGCACCTGCGCTTCGCGCTGAAAGCGCGCCAGCGCCTCGCCCGTCGCCGTGTCGGGCCGGAGCACCTTCACGACGACGTCGACGCTGCCGTTCCAGGTCGCGCGAAAGACCCAGCCCTGACCGCCTTCGCCGAGGCGCTCGCGCAGCGGGTAGAGCCGCCCATCCGTCCCCGGCAACACCTGTCCAAGTAGCGCTTCGGATAGGTCGCGAAAGGGATCCGAAGTCGAATCGCTCACCACGTGAGCCTCAGCGTACCGGGTTTCCGTTTCACGCGGATGACTTCGCGGAAGGTCGGCGCTCTGGCGGCTTGACCTGGCGAGCCACTCCCGCACCAGCGATCCGCGCGACGCCTCCGACTGCGGGGCTGATGGGTGCGCTGGTAACACCGCCGAGGTCGCCAAGCTTACGCTCCCACGCGGT
>Ga0302325_10000749_pt1 | contig 86921 bp, 64 predicted proteins | sample Palsa_T0_2_FD_201948 | JGI IMG/M metagenome (GOLD analysis project Ga0302325, IMG submission 201948) | Peat permafrost microbial communities from Stordalen Mire near Abisko, Sweden - Palsa_T0_2 | ecosystem: Environmental > Terrestrial > Soil > Palsa > Peat permafrost | place: Sweden: Abisko...
CGACGGCCTTGATCGAGCCGCGCACGAACACGGTCGGATCATAGGCCACGTTGTAATCGATGCCCTCGGGGAAGCTTTTCTTGAGCTCGGCCATCTTGGCGCGCACCGCATCGGAAATCGCGATCGCATTGCTGCCCGGGCGCTGGAAAATTGGAATCGCGACGGCGGTGCGATTGTCGAGCATGGCGCGCAGTGCATAGTTATCCGAACCCAGCTCGACCCGCGCCACATCGCGCAGGTGCACCACCGCCCCGCCCTCGCCGGTCTTGACGATGATGTTCTCGAAGTCACTCTCATCGACCAGCCGGCCCTTGGTGTTGATGGCCAGCTGGAAGCTGGCCGAGTTGGCGACCGGTGGCGCACCGAGCTGGCCCGCCGCCACCTGAACGTTCTGCTCGCGGATGGCCGCCACGACATCGCCGGCCGTCATGCCGCGGGCGGCGATCTTCTCTGGATCGAGCCACACGCGCATCGAGTAATCGCCGCCGCCGAAGCGCTGCACGTCACCGACGCCGTCCAGGCGCGACAGTTCATCCTTTATGCGCAGTGCCACGAAATTGGCTAGGTATGTCTGGTCATATCGCCCATCGGGCGAATAGACGAACACCGCCAGCGTGATATCGGGCGAGGCCTTGTTGGTGGTAACGCCCAGGCGCTGCACTTCCTGCGGCAGCTTGGGCAGTGCCTGCGCCACGCGGTTCTGCACCTGCACCTGCGCCTTGTCGACATCGGTGCCGAGCTTGAAGGTGATGGTCAGCGTCATGGCGCCGTCGGAGGTCGCCTGCGAGTACTGGTACAGCATGTCCTCGACGCCCGTGATTGCCTGCTCCAGCGGCGAGGCCACGGTTTCGGCGATGGTGCCCGGGCTGGCACCCGGGTAGCTGGCGTGCACCACCACGGTGGGCGGCACCACTTCCGGGTATTCGCTGATCGGCAGCCGTGGCAGGGCGATGAGCCCGGCCAGCAGGATGATGGCCGATAGCATCGCGGCGAACACCGGCCGCTCGATGAAGAAGCGCGAAATATTCATCTTAGCGCGCCAGCGTGACGACCTGCGTGGTGGGCTTGATGAGCAGCGCCGTGGTGCCAGGGGGAACCGTGGTGCCCGCGGCCACCTGGTCCAGTCCGGCGCGGCGGTCGTCCATGCTCACGTGCGATGCGTGCACCTTGATGCCCGGCATGACGTGCTGCAGACCATTGACCACGATGACGTCATTGGGCGCCAGGCCCTGTTCGACCACGCGCAATCCCTCGACGTCGGGGCCCAGATCGACCAATCGGTACTCGAGCGACTGATCCGGCTTGAGCACCAGCACATATTTCTTGCCCAGATCCGTACCGATGGCGCGGTCATCGATGAGGATGGCGTCGTAGCTGTCGTGGCTCACGAGTTTGATGCGTGCAAACAGTCCCGGCGTGAAACGCCCGTCCCTGTTATCGAACACGGCGCGCGCGCGCATCGTGCCCGAGCGGGGGTCGACCTGGTTGTCCAGGAAGTCCAGACGGCCCTCGTGCGGATAGCCTGCCTCGCCGGCGAGGCCCAGGTACACGGGACTGCCCTGCCCGGCATTCAGACCTTCCCGTCCGGCAAATTTCATATAAGTCGCCTCATCGGTGTCGAAGTAGGCGTAGATGGGATCGTCCGATACCACGTTGGTGAGCAGATCGGCGCTGGAGATGAGATTGCCGCGGGTAATCACGGCGCGTGATACGCGGCCCTCGATGGGCGAGCGCACATGCGTGAACTCGAGATTCAGGCGCGCGGCATCGAGCTGCGCGTGGATCGAGGCCACGTCGGCCTCGGCCTCGGTCTGCGCGGAACTGAGCTGTTCGAACTCCTCGCGCGCAATCGCGTTCTGCGCATAGAGACGATCGGCGCGCGCGCCGCCGGCCTTGGCAAACTCGAGCTTGGACTGGCTGCGCTTGAGTTCGGCGTTCAACCGGTCGACTTCGAGCTGGAAGGGTCGCGGGTCGATCTGAAACAACAACTGGTCGCGCTTGACGTGCGCGCCCTCGACAAATTCGACGCTGTCGACGTAACCGCTGACGCGCGCATGCACGGCCACGACATTAACCGCCTGCAGCGTGCCGGTGAGCTCCTGCCAGTGATGCAATGGGCGGGCGATGACCTGGGCGGCGGTAATCTCGGGGGCGGCTTCAGCGCCGCCGGACTGCGCGCTGGCGGCATGTGAACGGCCGCAGCCCGACAGCAGGCTCACAGCGCCCAGCAGCAGGAACGAGGACAGTGCGACCAGTGTTTTAGATGACATAATAAGCTCCCATCGAGATCGGCCCATTGCTAACCCATTGACTGAACGTCTGATACGCTTGACTTCAGGTCCGGCCGGGACCATGCTTTCTTGCGTTAGTTACCGTTCAGTCACATAATTCACGTTACCAACGAGTAACGTTGCTGTCAACGGCGGTGGGGATCATGAGCACATACAAAGGCGATGCGGCACGCGCAGACAGCGAAGCAGTCAGCGCGCCGAAGCCGCGTGTGCGCGACCGCATCTTCGAGACGGCCAGTGAGCTCTTCTATCGCCACGGCATCCGCGCCGTCGGCGTCGATGCAATCGCCTGCGAAGCGGGCACCAACAAGATGAGCTTCTACCGCAGCTTCGCCTCCAAGGACGAACTGGTATCCGAATACCTGCGCGACCAGCAACGCGAGTTCTGGGCCTGGTGGGATGCCACGCTCGCACCCTATGTCGGCAATCCTCGCCGCCAGATCGAAGCGCTGTTCGAGTCCCATCTCGAACACGTCGAGAAAAGCGACTGCCGCGGCTGTGCGCTGGGCAATGCGGCGGTCGAGATCTCGGACGAGAACGACGCGCTCAGCTCGCTGGTGCGAGAGTACAAGCAACAGGTGCGCAGCAAACTGCGCGCCATGGCACGCGACATGGGCGCGCGCGATTCTGCGGCACTCGGCGATGCGCTGATGCTGCTGATGGACGGCAGCTACTTCACACGGCTGGTGTTTCCGGGCGACAGCGGCCCGGTGTCCTCACTGCTCGGCGCGGTACGCGCTCTGATCGACGCGCACCTGCCGCGCTAGGCTGCTTTCAGGAACGCGTCGCAACTGGCGCGCGCGGGATCGGCATCGGGAATCTTGACGCAGATCTCCTGCATATGCTCGTGCAGCCCCTGCAGCACATCCGCGTGCGAACCCTTCGCCGCATCGTTCCACGCACGTAGCTCGCGATCCAGCTTTTCCAGCCGTACCCGCGCCCGGCGGTAGATGCGGTCGGGACCATCCAACTCGGCAAGCACCGCCGAACCGGCATCGGTGATGCGCCGTGTGTCCTTCGGCGCCAGCCGTAACAGACCGCTGACATACAGTTGCCCCCACTGAAAGCGCGTCGCCGCCCCCTGCGACTCGCGATAGGCCTCATCGAGCAGCGTCAGTGCTTCGTCCTTGCGGCCCATTTTTTCGGCGATTTCGGCCAGATCCGCCTTGTAGTAGTAGGGCGCGCTGGCGCGTGCGATCTCATCGTGAGCCACCGTGTAGGCGCCCGGCAGATCGTTGAGGTCCTCGAGAATGTCGAGCGAGGCATTCACCAGGCCCGAGCGCACGAACGGATTCTGTTCGGTCGACAGCGCGGCATCGATGCGTTGATGCGCGTTGGCGACCACATCCTTGGGCAAGGCGGCCTTCGGCTTGCCCAAATCCTTGAGCACGCGCAACTGCGCATCCAGGAACTCGAGCTGATCGGCCAGGGCGTAGCGCTTGTCGGTGGCGGCGGCGGCCATCGTGGCCGAATAGCGATCTCGCACCTGGTCGGGCAGCGCACCGCCGCGCGCGCGCACGGACTTGAAGAAATTATCGTCCAGCATCGCCAGCGCGCCTGCCGCCGTCACCGCCAATGTCGGCTGCGACAGCACCTCGTTGACGTGGTCCTGCAATCCCGCCAGCAGTACCGAGGGCGCAGCTTTCGGTTGATCCAGCGCCTGGCTCTCCGCATTGGCCGCATAGTAGGCGGCGTAGGTATTGAGCGAGGCGCGCTCGACCAGCGCCTCGGCGGGGCAATCGCTGGCGGCAGTGGCCAGCGCATTCGCCTGCGCCGCATAGCTGTCCGCCTCCAGCGTATCGAGTTCCCAGGAGTTGTACGCCAGCCGCCGGCACTCCTCGATCTTGAGTGAGCCACCGGCCGTTACGGACTGCAGCAGTGCATCCACGGGCTGAACGTTTTCAAGCGCCACGTCGAGCGCGGCGGCGTATTGCGACACATCACGGCCCGCGCCGAGACGGATGATTTCGTGACGGTCCGGATCGAGCACGATCAGCGTCGGATAACCCTGTATATGGAACTCTTCACCCCACTTCTGGGCGCCATCGTCATCCCCGTCGAGGTAGACCGGTAGAAATAGCTTGCTCTTGGCGATGAAATCCGCCCGCGAGAATACCGTCGACTTCAGCGTATGACAGAACGGGCACCATTCGGCGCCCCAGTAAATGAGCACGGGCCGATTCTCACGCTTGGCCACGATGAAGGCGCCATCCAGGCTGCCATCGAACCAGGCGATATCGGGCGGCTCATTGGCGTGCGAAGCATGGTTGGCATGCAGGGGTTGCGCCTTGTGGCAGCTCACCAGCAGCAACAGCAGACCCAGGGTTGTGCAAAGTCGATTCACGAATCAAAGCCTCCACGAGCACCGCGCCTGCGTCAAGGAGAGGGATCAGATACGAAGAACGCACATCGGCCGTGACGGCTGACAATATCCAGCCCCGTCTGGCACTTATTGGCGCCGCGGGCGCCCGGTGCCACGTGTCGGCGCGGCCTCGAGCGGATTTTCCGGCCAGGCATGCTTCGGATAGCGGCCCCTCATTTCCTTGCGCACGGCAAGATAGCTATTACCCCAGAAGCCGGCCAGGTCGCGTGTGATCTGCAGCGGTCGCCGCGCCGGCGAGAGCAGCACGAAAGTCACGGGCACCGTGCCGCCACCGATGCGCGGCGTCGCGGGGAGGCCGAATACTTCCTGCATGCGCACCGCAACGCAGGGCGCGTTGTCGTCCAGGTAGTCGACGCTCACCCGCGAGCCGGACGGCATCGCGAGTTCGCGCGGCGCCAGCGATTCGAGGGCGCGCAGCTGCACCGGTGTGAGCCGCGCACGCAGCGCCTCGGCCAGCAACAGGCGCCCCAGATGCTCGCGGCGTGTGATCCCGGTCAGCCAGTCGGGCAGCCATTCGTCCAAGGTCGCCGCCAGCGCCGCATCATCGCTGGCGGGCCAGTCCGCCAGATCGCCACGCGCCAGCCCGCGCACGAATTCCATACGGGCCTGCAAAGTCCGGCTTTCGCGATCCCAGGGCAGGGCATCGAGCCCAAGCTCGCGGATACCCGCCAGCATTGCCGCCGTGGTCTGCGAGCCGGGTGCGGGCGGGCGCGTCTGTTCCTCCAGAATGAGCGCATCGAAGCGCCGCACGCGGCGCCAGAGCACAGCCGCGAGATCCGAATCCCAGCCAAAGCTTTCTTCCACCATGATCCGGTCTGCGAGCTCCCGCTCGAGCGCGGCCGGTGACAGGGCGGCTGCCAGATCGATGCGCGCTTCGCGATCACGATCATCGAGCGCCGCCGCCACGATGAATGCGGCGCGCGCCAGTGAGCTGGGCTGCGCAAACGCCGCGCCACGGCCATTCGATAGCAGGTATCGGCCCGTCGAACCTTCACGGCGCTGGCCGATGCGGTCGGGAAACGCATGCGCGAGCAGCGCGCCGATGCCTTCATCATCGGGCGGCGCCTCACGATGGCGGCCCGCGCCGGCGCCAGCGCCAGCACCTTCGCCGACCATGGCTTCGAGCGAGCGCGCGGTGCGCTGCACGCGATCCAGCGCCGCCCGGTCAATCGATCCTGGCCTCAGGTTTCGCAGCAATTCGAGCCGCGCTCGCAGATCCGGGTCGCTGCCCTGCCGCAGCAGATCGCGCTCGGAGAGCAGTGCCGCGAGCTGAGCGGCCAGCGCTACCGAATGGCGTGCGGCACTGTCCCGCGCCGCGAGCAACATGGCCGCCAGCCGCGGATGCACCGGCAGCCGTGCCATCTGTTGCCCCCGCGCGTTAAGACGTTGTCGCTCATCGAGTGCGCCCAGTCGTGTCAGCAGCCCGCGGGCCTGTTGCAGTGCCGGGGGCGGCGGCGCGTCAAGCCAGTCGAGCAAGGCGGCATCCGTGGTCCCCCAGCGCGCGAGCTCCAGCGCCAGCGGCGCAAGATCGGCATCGAGTATCTCAGGTGGCGTCACCGCCGCCAGCGAGTCCTGGGCGCCCTCGCTCCAAAGCCGGTAGCAGATCCCGGGCGCAACGCGTCCGGCACGGCCGCAGCGCTGCTCGCTCGATGCGCGCGAAATGCGTTCCAGCTCAAGCCGGCTCATGCCCGTGCCCGGATCGAATCGCGAACGGCGTACCAGCCCCGCATCCACCACCGCAGTGACACCGGGAATCGTGAGACTGGTTTCTGCAAGATTGGTGGCGAGTACGACTTTGCGGGTGCCTGTCGGTGCCGGGTCCAGCACCGCATCCTGCGCTGCGCTGCCCATCTGGCCAAAGAGCGACATGACGCGCACATCTGCGGGCAACGACTCCCGCGACAGGGTTTCCCCGACTCGCCTGATATCCCGCGCGCCCGGCAGAAAAGCCAGCACATCGCCACCGCAGTCTTCGAGTGCCTGCCGAATGGCGCGCGCCACCGCATCGATAAGGCGCTGCGCGTCGCGGGGCCCGTCAGGGCCCGCACCGGGCAACAGCGGCGCACCGCGGCCCAGGTAGTGCACCGCCACCGGGAATGCACGCACCGGCACGGTCACATGCGCGGCGTCCTGCAACAGTTGAACAACGCGCTCGGCTTCGAGTGTCGCCGACATGAGAATCAGCCGAAACGAGGCGCCGAGCTGACGGCGCGCATCGAGGCACAACGCCAAACCGAGATCGGACTGCAGGCTGCGCTCGTGGAATTCATCGAAGATCACGCAGCCGATATCTTCGAGCGCAGGATCGTCCTGCAGCAGCCGCGCGAGCACGCCCTCGGTGACCACCTCGATGCGAGTCGCCCGCGATACTCGCGTATCGAGCCGCATGCGATAGCCAATCGTGGCGCCGACGGTCTCGCTGCGCAGCGACGCCATGCGCGCCGCCACCGCTCGCGCCGCCACGCGCCGCGGTTCGAGCATCAGGATCTTGCGGCCGGCGAGCCAGTCCTCTTCCAGCAGCGCCAGCGGCACAATGGTGCTCTTGCCGGTCCCGGTGGGCGCTTCCAGAACGGCGTCGCGGTGACGCGCGAGCGCAGCGCATAGCGCGCGGCTGAGCGGATGTTGTCGCGCGGCCTCGCGGGCACTCAGCTGCGCTTCACTTGGCAAACAGCTCCTTTACGCCGCCCGATATCAGCACGGAAATATCCAGCAGCACGCGCGGCAAGGCCAGACCGCCGGGCGATGCGAGATACCTGGACTCCCAGAGCGGATTGAACTTGGCCTTGTAGCGCCGCAGCCCGTCGAAGTTGTAGAAATACTCGCCATAGCGAAACACCAGGTTGCCGACCCGATGCCAGGCGGGCGCCAGCGGATGGCGCTCGAGCCCCGCCAGCGGCGCCATCCCGAGGTTGAGCCAATGATGCCCCTGCGCCTTGCCCCAGAGCATCAGTTCGACGAACAGAAAATCCATGGCCCCGCGCGGCGCGTCGGCGCTGAAGCGCATCAGATCGACCGCAATTTCCTGCCGATCGCCCGACACCCAGAGACTCGCAAAGGCCACCGGTTCGTTGGCGCAGCTGACGACAGCCACCGGAAATTGGCTGATGTAGGCCTCATCGAAAGCGCCCACCGAAAAACTCTTCTCGGCCGCCGCCTTCTCCTGCAGCCAGGTGTCGGAAATCGCCCGCAGCCTGGGCAACACCGCCGGCAGCTGCTCGGGGGCGAGCACCTGGAAAGTCGCGCCATCTTTCTCGGCGCGGCGGCGCTGCGTGCGCAGTTCGGCCCGCGCGCTGCCCTCGAGCGAGAAATCGGTGAGTCGGACGCGCGCTTCCTCGCCCAGTTTCATGACCGTGAGCCCAAGATCGATGTAGAGCGGCAGCTGCTCGGCGCTGATATGGTAGAACACGGTCCAGCCGCCGTGCAGGTCCGAGAGCTCCCGAAAGCGCCACACCAGTTCTTCCTGCCCCGCGGGCGTACCGATCGGATCGCCGAGCGCCACCCAGCTGCGGCCGTTGACCTGGTACATCAAAAAGGCATCGCCGGCGGTGCTGAAGAGCAGGCGCTTGTCGCCGCTCAGCGCCGCATTCGCCAGTGCCTGCGAGCAATCGCCGATCAACCTGCGCGCACGCGTGAGATCCTCGCTCGAGGCGACGCCGGGTTCGGGGCGTGCCGGACGCAGCAGGTTCGCCGCCAGGAAGGCTGAGGCGAGCAGCACGACCAGCAGCGATGCGCGCAGCATGCGCGGCGCGTCGGCCTCGAATGCGAATGTCCACCACAGCGAGTGCGAGTAGTCGACATGCCGGTAGGCGAAGAATCCGATCCACACGGCGGTCGCGATCACGATCGCCAGGCTCACGATCCACACCGGCGTGAAGCGCTGCGCCATGATTTCGGCCGGCCGGTAGAACGCGCGCCGCCCGAGCCACAGCACTGCCATCACCAGTCCGAGAATCAGCACCTGCTCGAACTCCAGGCCTCGCAGCACGGCTGCGAGCATGCCCGCGCCCAACAGCCAGATCGTCATCTGGTAGGCCGCCGCCAGGCGCCGAAACAGCGCGCGCGAGAGAATCAGCAGCGCCAGGCCGATGACGCTCGATCCCAGATGCGAGGCCTCGACCACGGCCAGCGGCAGCACATCGCGCAGTACCGCCAGGCGCTGATCGATCGAGGGCGTCACGCCGGTCACGAGCAGCGAGAATCCGGCGATGAACACCAGTGCACCGCTGACCTGCGGGACGATCGGGGAAATGTAGGCGGCTGCCAGCTGCTCGATGCGCGCGATCTTCGAACGCTGTGCCTTGAGCTCCTGTCCGCCGAACAGCACCGCGGCCACCAGCAGCGGCAACAGGTAATACACCGCCCGCCAGGCAAGCAACGAACCGATCAGCTGATCGGCCGGAATATCGGGCAGCGCCAGCACCAGCAGCGATTCGAAGACACCGATGCCGCCCGGCACATGACTGATCACCGCTGCGATCATGGCGGCCGAATAAGCGCCGGCAAAGATCAGCAGGCTGGCATGGCTGCCGGCCGGCAGCAGGAACCACAGCACCAGCGCCGAGATCGCAAGATCGATGATGGCGAGCACAATCTGCGGCAGCGCGACGCCCGGTCGGGGTGCTCGCAATGCCCAGCCTTCGAACTCGATCTCCTGCGGACCGAACAGCGACCAGAGCGCATACAGGCCAACGCCCGCCAGCAGCGCCAGGCCCAGCGCGAACACGATGTTGTGATTCATGTGCACGGCGTGCACGCCCTGGTGGGGCTCGAGTATGAATGACACGCCGGCCAGCACGGCAAGACCGATGGCGGTGGTCACGCCACAGAACGCCGACACCGCTGCGACGTCGGAAGCACTTAGCCCGGCGCTCGAATAGAGCCTATAGCGCACGGCGGCGCTGGTAAGGGCCGCAATGCCGAAGTTGTGGCCGAAGGCGTAGGCGATGAAGGAAGTGAAGAGCGTACGGCCGAAGGGCACGACCTTATTGATGTAGCGCAGCGCCAGCACATCGTAGAAACCGAGCAGCAGGTAGCTCAATGCGGTGCACAGCACCGCGGCTCCCAGCGCCGCGGCCGAAATCGAGCGCAACGATGCGAGTATATGGGAGAAGTGAAACTCGGCGAGTTCGCGTCGCAGGCCGAAGCACACCAGCACAAAGATCAGCAGCGTGACGCCGGGCAACAGCCAGCGCCGCCAAAGCTCTCGGAGGTCCTGTCCGGTACTCGCCGTATCCATAGCGTACCGCCGTGCTTAAGCGGCGCGCGCGCGCAGCAGCGCTATCGCCGCCAGGCACCAGCCGCCGATCAGGCACAGACCGCCGAGAGGCGTCAGCGCGCCGAGCAGTCTCGGAGCGCCGCACAGCAGCAGGTAGAGGCTGCCGGAAAAAAGTACCACGCCGGCAAACACCAGCCATGCGGACAGGTGCAGCAGTGGCCGTCGCAGCCGGTCCGATAGCAACCCTAAGCCCAACAGTCCCAAAGAATGAAAGAACTGATACAGCACGGCAGTCTGCAGCACCTCGTAGCGATCGACGGTCAGGCGCGGTTTGAGCGCGTGCGCGCCCAAGGCTCCCACCAGGGTAGCCAGCGCGAGCAGCAGCGCTGCCAGCATACAGAAGCGGCGAGCCTGCGGCTCCATCGCGTTCAACCGGACTTGCGAGAGGATTTGCCCCGAGCCGCCGGCTTGCCGCGCGGCGGTGCCTTGCCCCGGGGCGGCGGCATCTGCGGCAAGCCTGTGTGCTGGGTGCGGAAAGGCATGCGCCGGCCCTCGCTGCGCTCGCCGGTTCCGGGAGGCTGATAGGCCGGGATCAGCTGCTGGCGGCCGCTGCCGATCAGATCGCTGCGTCCCATGTGCCGCAGTGCTTCGCGCAGCAGCGGCCAGTTGTTGGGATCGTGATAGCGCAGGAATGCCTTGTGCAGCCGACGCACGCGCAGCCCCTTTGGAATCGTGACTTCCTCGCTGCTGCGGGTGACACGACGCAGGGGATTCTTGCCGCTGTGATACATGGCCGTCGCGCTGGCCATGGGCGAGGGCAGGAAGGCCTGCACCTGGTCGGCGCGGAAACCGTTGTGCTTGAGCCAGAGCGCAAGCTCCAGCATGTCCTCATCCGTGGTGCCCGGATGCGCCGCAATGAAATATGGAATCAGGTACTGCTTTTTTCCGGCCTCCTTCGAGTAGCGGTCAAACAGCTCCTTGAAGCGGTAGTAGGTGCCCACTCCGGGCTTCATCATCTTCGACAGCGGCCCCTCGCGCAGGTGCTCGGGTGCGATCTTGAGATAACCGCCCACATGGTGCTGCGCCAGCTCGCGCACGTACTCGGGCGATTCGATCGCGAGGTCGTAGCGCACACCCGAGGCCACCAGCACCTTCTTGATGCCGGGCAAAGAGCGCGCCTTGCGGTAGAGCTCGATCAGCGGCGCATGGTTGGTGTCGAGATTGGGACAGATACCGGGAAATACGCAGGACGGCCGCCGGCAGGCGCTCTCGATCTCACGGCTCTTGCAGGCCAGCCGATACATATTGGCGGTCGGGCCGCCGAGGTCCGAGATCACGCCCGTGAACCCGGGGACCTGGTCGCGAATCTTGCCGATCTCCCCCAGCACCGAGGCTTCCGAGCGGTTCTGAATGATGCGCCCTTCGTGCTCGGTGATCGAACAGAAGGTGCAGCCGCCAAAGCATCCGCGCTGAATCGAGACCGAGAAGCGGATCATCTTGTAGGCCGGGATGGCGGCCTCGCCGTAACTCGGATGCGGGCGGCGCCGGTAGGGCAGCTCGTAGATCCAGTCCATTTCATCGGTGCGCAGCGGAATCGGCGGCGGATTGAGCCACACCCGCTGCGTGCCATGGCGCTGCACCAGCGCGCGCGCATTTCCGGGATTGGACTCCAGGTGCAGGATGCGCGAGGCGTGCGCGTAGAGAACCTTGTCCTCGGCCACCTGATCGTAGTCGGGGAGCCGGATAACGCTGTGCTCGCGCGCTGCGCCGGGCACGCGGCGCGTGAAGCGCACCACCTTCTCGCCCGCTACCGCTACGGATGCGGGTGCGGATGCGGCTCCGGGCGTGGAGGCGGCGTCCGGCTGCATCGCATAAGGATCCTGCGGCGCGTTGAGCGGACCGGGCGCGTCCAGGTGCGTGGAATCGATTTCGGTCCAATCCCCATCCGGCGTACCAAAGGCAAATGCCGTGCCGCGAATGTCGCGCAGCGATTCGATGGCCTCGCCGGCGTCGAGTCGATGGGCGATCTCGCTGATCTGTCGTTCACCGTTGCCGAACACCAGCAGGTCGGCCTTGGCATCGAGCAATATCGATCGCCGCACTTTTTCCGACCAGTAATCGAAGTGCGCGATGCGGCGCAGCGATGCCTCGATGCCGCCGATCACGATGGGAACGGTTCGATAGGCCTCGCGCGCGCGCTGCGCGTAGACGATCACCGAGCGGTCGGGGCGCTGGCCGCCCTGGCCGCCCGGGGTATAGGCATCATCGCTGCGTACCCGCTTGTCGGCGGTGTAGCGATTGACCATCGAATCCATATTGCCGGCGGTGATGCCAAAGAACAGCCGCGGCGCACCCAGCGTCCGGAAAGCATCGGCACTGTGCCAATCCGGCTGGGCGATGATGCCCACGCGCAGGCCCTGCGCTTCGAGCACGCGGCCCACGATGGCCATGCCGAAGCTGGGGTGATCGACATAGGCATCGCCGGTCACGATGATCACGTCGCACTGCTCCCACCCAAGCGCCTCCATTTCCTCCCGTGTCATGGGTAGAAAAGGCGCGGGCGCAGCCACGCGCGCGGCGGCGGAGCGAGCGCGCAGATCGGGGGCGGCTAAATGGGGTGTCGACAGCATGCCTCCCCATTATAGAGGGGCTGTCAACTGCCTGCGGGCGCCCGATTCCCGTACCATATGTCACATCATGAGCCGAAACGCGCATGACGCGATCGTCGTGCGCGGCGCGCGTCAGAATAATCTTTGCAATCTTGACCTGGATCTACCGCTCAACGAGCTGGTGGTGGTCACCGGCGTGTCCGGCTCGGGCAAATCCTCGCTGGTATTCGACACGCTCTATGCCGAAGGCCAGCGCCGCTATGTCGAGACCTTCTCGCCCTATGCGCGCCAGTTCCTCGACCGCATGGACAAGCCGCAGGTCGATCGCATCGAGCACATTCCGCCGGCCATAGCAATCGACCAGGTCAATCCGGTGCGCACCTCGCGCTCCACCGTGGGCACGATGACCGAGCTCAACGATCATCTGAAACTGCTGTACGCGCGGGCGGCGCGGCTGTACTGCCGTCGCTGTGGCCGCGCCGTGCGGCGCGACAATGCACAGAGCATTGCCGATGAGCTGATCGCGGCGCATCCGCAATTCGGACGATCGCTGCTGCAGATCTGCTTCCCGGTGCCGTTGCCGCCGAAGATGAAAATCGCCGAGCTGCGCGCGGAGCTGGAAAAGCTCGGCTATGCGCGGCTGTTGAAAAAAGAAGCGAAGCTGCTGACCGTAATCCAGGACCGGCTGCGCCTGGACGGCACCGATCGCAGCCGCCTGGTCGAGGCACTCGAGGCCGCGCTGCATGCGGGCCATGGACGCGTGAGTGTGCATGTGCAGGGCGGCGATGGCGTCGAATCGCGAGTGTTACGCTATTCGAGCGACCTGCACTGCGCCGAGTGCGACCTGCACTACCAGGATGCCACGCAGGGGCTGTTCTCCTTCAATTCGCCACTGGGCGCCTGCGATACCTGCCGCGGCTTCGGCCGCGTGATCGGCATCGACTACGGCCTGGTGGTTCCGGATCCTTCGAAATCGCTGAGCGATGGTGCGGTGCGCCCCTGGCAGACACCTTCCTACAAGGAATGCCAGGACGATCTGCTGCGCTTCGCCAAAAAGCGCGACATCGCCATCGATGTGCCCTGGCGCGATCTGCCGGCCGCGCACCGCAAGTGGGTCATCGAGGGCGAAGGGCCCTGGAACAAAAAGGTCTGGTACGGCGCCAGGCGCTTCTTCGACTGGCTCGAGAGCCGCGCTTACAAGATGCATGTGCGCGTGCTGCTGTCGCGGTATCGCAGCTACACGCTGTGCTCGGCCTGCGATGGCGCGCGTCTGAAGCCTGACGCGCTGCTCTGGCGCCTGGGGGTCGGCGCCGCGCCCGAACAGCTGGAGCTGGCCGCGCTGGCGCCACCGGGACTTTCCATCGATGCGGTGATGCAGTTGCCGATCGATCGCTGCCGCGCCTTCTTCGAGCAGCTGGTGCTGCCGCCACCGCTGGATCAGGCCACCGATCTGCTGCTGACCGAGCTGCGCACACGGCTGCGTTTCCTGAGCGAGGTGGGACTGGGCTACCTGACGCTGGATCGCCAGTCGCGCACGCTCTCGGGCGGAGAAGTCCAGCGCATCAACCTGACGACCGCGCTGGGCACCTCGCTGGTCAACACGCTGTTCGTGCTCGATGAACCTTCCATCGGCCTGCATTCGCGCGACATGCAGCGGGTGGTTGCGGTCATGAAGCGCCTGCGGGACGCGGGCAACACCCTGCTCGTGGTCGAACACGATCCGCAGATCATGCTGGAGGCCGACCGCATCCTGGACATGGGCCCCGGCGCCGGCGAGCACGGTGGGCGCATCGTCTGCTACGGCACACCGGCTGAAGTCATGGCGCATCCGCAATCGAGCACCGGCGCCTGGCTCGCGGGACGCCGCAGCCTGCCGCCGCTGCGTGCGAGCGCGGGACTCCCGGCGGCGGATCGATCCTCGCCTGCGCGCATCGCGCTGTACGGCGCTGCTGAGCACAATCTCAAACGCGTCGACGTCGAGATTCCGCTGCACCGGCTGGTCTGCCTGACGGGAGTGTCGGGTTCGGGCAAATCTACGCTGGTGCAGAACGTGCTGTATCCGGCACTGCAGAAAGCCCATGGCAAGCCCAGCGACACCCCTGGGACGTTCGAACGCCTGGAGGGCGCGGCGCTGATCGATGCGGCCGTCATGATCGATCAGACCCCCATCGGCCGTACCACGCGCTCGAATCCGGCCAGCTACGTCGGCGCATTCGATGAGATTCGCGCGCGTTTTGCCGCCGAACCCGAGTCGCGCCTGCGCCGCTACACGGCCGGGACGTTCAGCTTCAATTCCGGCACCGGCCGCTGCCCGGCGTGCGGCGGCAACGGCTTCGAACACATCGAGATGCAGTTTCTCTCCGATGTCTACCTGCGTTGCGGCGAATGTAATGGCCGGCGCTATCGTCCCGAGACCCTGCAGGTTCGCCTGACCGGTGCCAACGGAAAGCGCGCCAGCATCGCCGATGTGCTCGACATGACGGCTACCGAGGCATTGGCTTTCTTTGCCGATCAGCCTGCCGTATGCGCGCGGCTGCAACCCTTGGTGGATGTCGGCCTGGACTACGTACGCCTAGGCCAACCCGTGCCGACGCTCAGCGGCGGCGAAGCCCAGCGGCTCAAACTGGCGGGCCACCTGGCCGAGGCGGGATTGGGCGCGCTGCCGCGCGAACGCGGCAAGACACGCACTGGCGGTAAAACTAAGGCCGGCGCGCAGCCCGCGGCCACTCTCGGCAAGCTGCTGATCTTCGATGAGCCTACCACCGGCCTGCACTTCGAGGATATCGCGCGCCTGGTGCACGCCTTCGGGCTGCTGCTGAAGGCGGGCCACTCGCTGCTTGTGATCGAGCACAACCTCGATGTCATCCGCGCCGCCGACTGGATCATCGATCTGGGTCCCGAGGGTGGCGAAGCCGGCGGCGAACTGATCGCGCGCGGTACGCCCGAGCAGCTCATGCGCCAGGCATCGGCCAAGCAAGGTCGTTCGCACACGGCGCGCGCGCTGCTCGACTATGCCGATGCAACGATCGCCGCCGCCGCCCGCAAAGTGGCTGAACCCGCGCCCCGACCCTACGCCGTCACCGAGGCCGCCGGTGAAGGGCAGGTGGTGGTGCGCGGTGCACGCGAACACAATCTCAAGAACGTCAATGTCGAGATTCCGCGCGGGCGCTTCAGTGTCGTCACGGGCGTCTCCGGCTCGGGTAAATCCACGCTGGCCTTCGACATCCTGTTCAACGAGGGCCAGCGGCGTTATCTCGAATCGCTCAATGCGTATGCACGGCAATTTGTGCAGCCGGCCTCGCGGCCGGATCTGGATGCGATTCACGGTATTCCGCCCACGGTGGCGATCGAGCAGCGCGCCAGTCGCGGCGGGCTCAAGAGCACTGTGGCCACATTGACCGAGATCTACCACTTTCTGCGGCTCATCTATGTACGCCTCGGCACCCAGTTCTGCCCGGACTGCGAGGTGGCGATTGCGCCGCAGAGTCCGGAGGCCATCGTGGCCACGCTGCTGCGTGACTTTCGCGGGCAGCAGCTGCAGCTGCTCGCGCCGCTGATCGCGCATCGTAAAGGACACTATCGGGAGCTGGCGCGCTGGGCGGCCGCGCGCGGCGACAAGCAATTGCGCGTCGATGGTAAGTGGGTTCCGACCGATCCGTTTCCGAGCCTCAAACGCTTCGTCGAACACGACATCGAACTGCCGGTGGCCGAGGTACTGTGCGCGCCGCGACAGGAGTCGGTGCTGCGCGAGGACGTCGATCGCGCGCTCGAGCTCGGCAAGGGCGTGGTTCATGCGCTGCCGACATCCGGCGCGGCGCAGGTGTTCAGTGCACGGCGCGCCTGTCCCTCCTGCGGCCGCGGATTCCCCGAGCCCGACCCGCGGCTGCTGTCTTTCAATTCCAGCCAGGGCTGGTGCCAGGCCTGCTTCGGCACCGGCGTGCGCAGCGAGCACTTTGAAGCCGAACAGACCGGCGAGGAATCGCAGTGGCTGGAAAGTCCCGGCGAGGATGACGAGGCCGATGTGCCATGCCCCAGTTGCCATGGCGCACGCCTGAACCCGATCGCGCTGCACCTGCGGTTTGGCAAGCGCTCGATCGCCGAACTGACGGCATTGCCGGTCAAGGAGCTGCGCACTTTCTTCGGTTCTTTGAAACTCGCGGTGCGCGAGGCGGCGATCGCGCGCGATGCGCTCTCCGAGATCCGCTCGCGTCTCGGGTTTCTCGAGCGCGTGGGCCTGGGCTACCTGGCGCTCGACCGCTCGGCGCCCAGCCTCTCGGGCGGCGAGGCCCAGCGTATCCGCCTGGCCGCGCAGCTCGGCTCGAATCTGCAGGGCGTGTGCTACGTGCTGGATGAGCCGACCATCGGATTACATCCGCGCGACAACACCGTGCTGCTGGACACGCTGACAACGCTTTCGGCGGCCGGCAACACGCTGGTGGTGGTCGAGCACGATGAAGACACGATCCGTCGCGCCGATCACATCATCGACCTGGGGCCGGGGGCGGGCGTGCGCGGCGGACACGTGGTCGCTGCGGGAACGGCAGCGCAGCTCGAGGCCAGCCCTGAGTCGGTGACCGGCCGCTTCCTGGCGCGCCCGCTGCTGCATCCGGCGCAACCACGCCGTGCCACCAACAACAGCAGCGCCGCCATCGAGATCGACTGCGCCCGCCTGCACAATCTGCGCGATCTCGATGTGCGCATCCCGCTCGGACGCCTGGTCGTCATCACCGGCGTGTCCGGATCGGGCAAATCCTCGCTGGCGCGCGATGTGCTGTATGCCAACCTGCGCGCGTCGATCAACGCCAAATCCGCGCCCGCGACGATCGGCGCGCGCGCGCTGCGCGGTATCAACGGCATTGCCCGTGTGCTCGAGGTGGATCAGACCCCGATCGGGCGCACGCCGCGGTCCTGCCCGGCCACCTATGTGGGCTTCTGGGACGATATCCGCAACGTCTTCGCCGGTACCAGCGAGGCGCGGGTGCGAGGCTACGCTTCGAGCCGGTTCTCATTTAATACCAGCGGCGGGCGTTGCCCCGAGTGCGACGGTGCCGGCCAGCGCACGATAGAGATGAGTTTCCTGCCGGATGTGAAGGTGCGCTGTGAGCGTTGCGGCGGCAGCCGTTTCGACCGCGAGACGCTCGAGATCCAGTGGCGCGGTCGTTCGGTCGGCGATGTGCTGGCAATGAACGTCGAGGAGGCGGTGGAATTCTTTGCCGCGCATCCAAAGATTCGACGGCCGCTGCAGCTGCTCGCGGATGTGGGCCTCGGCTATCTGACACTGGGCCAACCCAGCCCGACGCTGTCGGGCGGTGAGGCCCAGCGCATCAAGCTCGTCACCGAGCTTGCGCGCCTGACCGACTCGCCGCGCGCGCGGCCGGGTCACACTCTCTACGTCCTGGATGAACCCACGGTCGGGCTGCACATGGCCGATGTCGAGAAACTCATCGCGGTGCTGCATCGGCTGGTCGATGCCGGCCATTCGGTGGTCGTGGTCGAGCACAATCTCGACATCATGGCCGAGGCCGACTGGATCATTGACCTGGGACCGGAGGCCGGCGATGCCGGCGGGCGCATCGTGGCGGCGGGGCCGCCCTCGGCGATTGTCGCGCGGCGCGCACGCTCGCATACTGGCGCGGCCCTGGCGGGTTTTCTCGCCGAGCGCACCGAGCCGGTGAAGCGCACCGCATCGTAAGGATCCGATCCGCGATGGCACACAACCTGGTCTGCTGGAAATGCGGCGCCAGCCTGGCGGCGCTCACATTGCCGCTGTCGCGGCGTGATGAGTGCGCCCAATGCCGGGCCGAGCTGCATGTGTGCCGGATGTGCGTCGAGTACGATACCAGCGTCGCCAAGCACTGCCGCGAGCCCACTGCCGAAGAAGTCAGCAACAAGATCGGCGCTAATTTCTGCGATTTCTTCGTGCCACGGCCAGGTGCCTACGTGGCGGCCAACACCAGCGCGGCGGAAAAAGCGCGGCTGGAACTCGAGAAACTGTTCGGCAAAAAAATCTGACGCCAGGGAGACGGGCATGAGACTCGATGACAGCCGCCGCAGCGACAATGTCGATGATGAACGCGGCGCGGGCGGAGGCTCCGGCGGTGGTGGCTATGGCCTGCATTTGGGGATAGGCGGCACGCTGCTGGTGCTCGTCGTCGGGTATTTCATGGGCGTCAATCCGATGACCTTGCTGGGCGTCATCAGCGGCGCGCCGGATTCGGGCAGCGCGGCGCCGGCGAGTGCTCCCGTCCACGATGCCGCCAGCGATAAACAGGTCGATTTCGTCAGGGCCGTGCTGGGCTCGACCGAGGATGTCTGGACCGCGTATTTCAGGCAGCAAGGCAAGACCTACACGCCGCCGACACTGGTGCTGTTCAGCGGCTCGATTGCATCGGCCTGCGGTCGCGCCAGCGCCGCGTCCGGCCCGTTCTATTGTCCCGGCGATCAGAAGGTCTATCTCGATCTCGACTTTTTCCGGCAGCTCTCGACCCAGTTCGGAGCTCCGGGCGACTTTGCGCGCGCCTACGTGATCGCCCACGAGGTCGGGCATCACGTGCAGGATCTGCAGGGAATTTCCTCCGCCGCCGAGCATGCCGAACAGCGCACCAACCAGGTCGGCGCCAACCATGTCTCCATCGAAGTGGAGCTGCAGGCGGATTGCTACGCCGGTGTCTGGGCGGCACAGGCCAATCGCACCCAGAAAATTCTCGAGCCGGGCGATCTCGAGCAGGGACTGCAGGCGGCCTCCTCAGTGGGAGACGACACCCTGCAGAAGCGCATGCAGGGGACGGTGGTGCCCGACAGCTTCACGCACGGTACTTCGGCGCAGCGCGTCAAATGGTTCCGGCGCGGCTTCGACAGCGGCCAGATCGAGAACTGCGATACCTTCAAGGCGGGACCGGCGCTCTAGCGCCCTGGGGCTGGGGCACCGTGGTTTGAAAAACCAGGCCTGGCAAGGGCTTGAGGCTGACTCCAGTGACGGCGGTGGAAGAGATTGCGCCGCGAACCGCGTCTGATTTTTGAGCACCGACATAAAACTGCAATGTTCGTGACATAGGGTCTCGGGCTCTGTCGCCGGAGAAAACCTATGAACACAAGCGCAGCAATGCTGGACGCAGGTCACGCCCATGTCAGCGCCCGTCCACGGCTCGACTACAAGGCCGGACCGGCCACCATGATCATCTTCGTGGGCCTGCTGGCAGCGGGCCTGCTGTTCACGGCCTACAGCCTCATGAGCGATGTGACCAATGCAGGTGTGCCGACGCGCACCCTCGCGCCGTTCTTTCTGCTGGGCGTGGCGCTGCTGATCGCGCTCGGCTTTGAATTCGTCAATGGCTTCCACGACACCGCCAATGCGGTGGCCACGGTCATCTATACCCACTCGCTACCGCCGCAGGCGGCTGTGCTGTGGTCAGGCAGCTTCAATTTCCTCGGCGTGCTGACCTCCAGCGGCGCGGTAGCTTTTGCCATCATCTCGCTGCTGCCCGTGGAACTGATCCTGCAGGTCGGCTCCGGTGCCGGTTTTGCCATGGTGTTCGCGCTGCTGATCGCAGCCATCCTGTGGAATCTTGGCACCTGGTGGCTGGGACTGCCGGCCTCCTCCTCGCACACGCTGATCGGCTCCATCGTCGGCGTCGGCGTGGCGAATGCACTCATGCACGGTCGCGACGGCACCAGCGGCGTTGACTGGACGCAGGTCACCAAGATCGGCTATTCGCTGCTGCTCTCGCCACTGGTCGGATTCTTCGCTGCGGCGCTGGTTTTCCTGGCCGTGCGCACGGTCGTGAAGAATAAGCAGCTGTTCGAAGCCCCGAAGGGCAACCGTCCACCACCGTGGTGGATTCGCGGCATTCTCGTGCTGACCTGCACGGGCGTGTCGTTCGCGCACGGCTCGAACGACGGCCAGAAAGGCATGGGCCTGATCATGCTGATCCTGGTTGGCACCGTGCCGCTGGCCTATGCCCTTAATCGCGCCATGCCTGCTGACCAGGTGACCCAGTTCGTCGCCATGGCGCAGGTCACGCAGGAGTCCCTCACCAAAGGCTTCACGGCCACGCCACCGGCCCTGACCGCCGATGAAACGCGCTCGACGCTGTCCGAGTACATCCGCACCAAACAGTTCAAGCCCCAGGTGCTGGTCGCGCTGGCCGACATGAGCGGCAGCATCGGTTCGCAGGTCAGGGCCACGCACGATTCGCTGGCGAGAATGCCGGCCCTAGCGGTGCCGAACGTTCGCAACGACATGTACCTGACCTCGGAGGCGATCTCTCGCATCCAGAAAGACAAGAACATCACACTCGATGCGCCGACCAGTACGAATCTTAAGGGCTTCAAGCAGCAGATCGATGCAGCCACCAAGTTCATCCCGCTGTGGGTGAAAGTGGCAGTCGCCATCGCGCTGGGCCTGGGCACCATGGTGGGCTGGAAACGCATCGTCGTGACGGTGGGCGAGAAGATCGGCAAGACCCATATGACCTACGCGCAGGGCGCCTCGGCCGAGCTGGTCGCGATGCTGACAATCGCCGCGGCGGACAGCTTCGGTCTGCCGGTGTCGACAACCCACGTGCTCTCCTCCGGTGTCGCAGGTACGATGGCGGCCAACGGCTCGGGCCTGCAGATGGCGACCATTCGCAATCTGCTGCTGGCCTGGGTGCTGACGCTTCCGGCCGCGATCATCCTGTCCGGTTCGCTGTACTGGTTGTTCGCGCACCTGTTCTAAAGTTTCGACCGCCAAGGTCGAGGTACGCGATGCGACCAACCGCGCGCGCATGGCCCGCCATGCCGTTGATGGCGATTCTCATGCTGTCTTGCGCGCCATCGCTGGCGGCGGATCCCTGCTCGGGCTTTACCTGGGATGTGCGCCGCGAGCTCAAGCTGTTTGACGGTCCCGCCACTGCCCTGGCGGCCGGTAGCGACAGCGCCGCGGCGCCGACTCTGGCAATGGAGCGTCTCTACTCACTGACGCTGCGGCCACTGAATGACGTGACATCCGTGGCCGCTCCTGGAAAAAGGAACGGCGCCGAGAGCGGCTATGCCGGGCTTGCGGCACTCGACATCAAGGCGCCGGGCAGGTATCGCTTTGCGCTGGATGCGCCCGCCTGGATCGATGTGATCGCCGACGGCGGTGCCATGAATCCCAGTGGCCACCAGGGCGCCTCGGGTTGCAGCGGCCCACGCAAGATCGTCGAGTTTGAGTTTTCCGTGGCGCGCCGCGTGACACTGCAGTTCAGCGCTGCCGAGCAGCCCGTCATCCGCATCACTGTGACGCCATCTCTCTAGCGCAGCCGCGCCAGCGGGCTAAGAGCCGAGCCGCTCCGACAGACGCTCGAGCAGGCGCCCGAAGCGCGAAGGCTTGTTCTTGGAGGATGCCGCAGCGGCACCGCGGCCGTCGTCGTTGATCAGTGGACGACGCCCATCTTCCATTTTCAGCTGGCCGGCGCCCAGGATCTCCAGCGTCTCCTCGAGCGTCATGGCTTTGGGCTTGGTGCGCGCCGCCGTGGCCGCACGGCCCGGCCGCAGCTTGGCGCGTTTCCCCGGAGCTAGACGCCCACCGCGAGCTGCAGGCGCAGTGCTGCCGGGGCGAGCGGGTATCTGCGGCTTATTGTCGTCGATGAAGGCGAAGCCCGTGTCACCGGACGGTTTCGCAGCGCCGGTCGCGGGCGGTACTGTCGCTGCAGCGGTGCTCGGCGCCGCAGGGCTCGGTGACGCAGCATTCGCCGGGGCGGCCGCGGTAACCGGCGTTGCGTCGGGGCGCATGGCAGCGAGCTTGGCTCGCTCGCGCTCACGCACCGTGACCGGCACCACCGAGACCGTGGAGAAATCCGAGCGCACGTAATGTGCGACCTGCTTCGCCGACACCGCGTCGGTGAAGAAGCCCAGGCGCACGCCATACCAGCGCCGACCGTCGCGATTGCCCTCCGCCCCGTAGAGCGTGTAGGCGCTGAAAATTGCCAACTGCGGGATCTGTTCGATATCGATCGGCTGGACCGACCAGAGCAACTGCACCGCGAAGGCGGTCTTTTCATCCCGCGGCTTACCGGAAGATGCGGCCTGCGCAGCAGCGGCGGCATCGTCGGTGGTCGGCAACACCGGTTGGCGCACGGTCGATTCGGACGCTGTCTTGGCGGCAGCCTCGAGCACCCGAAGCGCCGCGGTCTCGCTCAGATCGCGCGCCGGTTCGGCCGCGGCCGGCGGTTTCGCCACCACCGCAGCCTGCAGCTCCGGAATGGGCGACAGCGTCGGCGTGCTGGTCGTGGAATCTTCGAGCGAAGCGATTGCGGCGCGCACATTGCTGAGCGCTCGAGCCGCTGCCTCATTCTCCTGCGTGATTGCCGCCAGTTCCGAAACGCGACGGCCTTCGTCCGGTACCAATGTCAGCGACGGCGCTTCCGGCGGCGACACCGGTGCCTCGATCGTCGCGGCAACAACTGGTGCGGCCACTGGAGCGATCACTGCAGCGGGCACGTCCACGGCAGCCGCAGGCGTCACCTCGGCGCTTGCCGCGACGTCCTGATGAGGAGGCGTGACAGCCTCGTTGTCGGCGCCAGCCACCGTCTCCGCCTCGGCCTGAGCGCGCAAGCGCTGCCCGGGGGCGAGTCCGGCCCACGCGCCCGGATAAATTTCGCGCACGATGTCGAGCAGCCGCTCGGCGTCTTCCTGGCTGTCGAAGTAGCCCATGTGCAGTCGAAAGCGCTCGCGCCCCTCTTCGCGGCGACGCGACACAAAAAAAGTAAAGCGTTTCAAACCTGCGTGATCAGGGGGCGTCAGCGCCACCGGGGTCGTGGAGCCGCACAAATTGATGACGAATCGATTACGCACAGAGCTTTGCGGCATCGAGCTGCCGCTCGACTCCGAGTCGTTGGGTGGCTTGCCTGTATTGGCTTGCTGCATGCGCTTGTTCCCCTGTCGCTGACGGAACACGGCGCCCGGTAGTTATGCAGCGTGGCTGACACTGAAGCGGCCGCTTGTGCTGGTGCGACCCATCTTCCTGTGGCAACCCCGCTATCCCTTCCGGGGACCGGTGGCTTTGCGTCCCTGTCTTGCGACAGGTTTGCTTTTAAGTCACGGTTTTGAGTCTGACAGCTTGAGACAGCACGTCAAGGTCAAAAAAATGGCGGGAATTCACACTGCGCGCTAAGCGCAGTGCAGCGAAATCATATTGTCAAATGCTTGTGAGTTCGCGCGAGACTCAGCTCGCAACGCTCTGCGCCCACGGTTCCGCGGGTTGTCTCGCTGCCAGCAACTCGGTGACTTCGGCGACGGTCGATGGATGCGCGAGCACGAAGCCCTGTGCGATGTCGCAGCCGCGTTCGCGCAGGAAATCCAGCTGATCCAGCGTTTCCACGCCTTCCGCGATGACCTGTTTGTCGAGTGCGTGCGCCATGTGAATGATCGTGGCGGCAAGTGTCGCGGCCTGCAGGCTCTCGGGCACTTCCTGCATGAACTTGCGATCGATCTTGATCGCGTGCACCGGATATTGCCGCAGGTAACTCAGCGATGCCTCGCTGCTGCCGAATTCATCCAGGGCCAGGCGCACGCCAAGCGCGGCGAGTTGACGCAGCGACAGGCGTGCTTCCTCTTCCGCGAACACCGATTCGCTGATCTCGAATTCGAGTACCTGCGGCGGGAGTGAATGCCGCTGCAGTGTCGTGCCGACCAGGGCGGCAAATTCCGGTGTGCGCAATTGCTGCACGGAGACATTGAGCGCCAGCCGTGGCGGCGCGATGCCCTGCTCGCGCCACAGCGCCAGCTGATGGCAGGCGCTTTCGAGCGCCCAGGCACCGATGTCGACGATCAGGCCGCTCTCCTCCGCCGCGGGCACGAAGTCCTTTGGCAGCCGCACACCATCGCGCGGGTTCTGCCAGCGCAGAAACCCCTCGAGTCCCACCAGCTCGCCGCTGCGCAGCGCGTATTGCGGCTGATAGTAGAGTGAGAATTCGCGCCGCCGCAGCGCGCGGAACAATCCGCTGGTGGCGAGCGGCACGACCGAACTGGTCATCATGCGATCGAAGAACACCGCACGCGACCTGCCGCCGTCCTTGGCCTGGTACATGGCCAGATCGGCGTTGCGCATGAGTTCCTCGATGGTGTTGCCATCGTCGGGGAACAATGTGATGCCGATGCTGGCGCGCACGAAATGGTCGCGGCCGGCGATGCTCACGGGCCGCTGCAGGGTCTCGATGATGCGTTGCGAAATTTCGCTGGCGGTGTCGACAGTCGTGAGGTTGCGCAGGATCACGGTGAATTCATCGCCGCCGAGTCGCGCCACCGTGTCGCCATCCTTGACGCACGACCGCAGCCGCTGCGCCACGATGGTCAGCAGCTGATCGCCCGCGCTGTGTCCGACCGAATCGTTGACCTTCTTGAAATGATCCAGATCCACGTACAGCACGGCGCCGCGCTGTGCGCCGCTGGCGGTGGTCGCGAGTTCCTGCGAGAGGCGGTCGCGGAACAGCAGCCGATTGGGCAGCGAGGTGAGCGAATCGAAATGCGCCTGGCGATAGAGCTGCTCATCGCGCGCGCGATTCGACAGCGCAATGCGCAGGCGCTCGGCACACTGCAGGCCATAGGAGGGTGGTTGCGCCGCCAGCTGCGATTGCGTGCGCGAGCCCACCGTCAGGATTGCCGCCACCTGCTCGCCGACGATGATGGGCCAGACGTAGTAATGCGATGCCTCGAGCGCCCGCAGCGGCGCGAGAAAACTGAAGCGCTCGGCGATGCGATCGCTGACATACAGACCCTCGGGCTCCTGCCGCAGGGCAGCGACCACTTCCGGATCCAGGGTGATGCGATTGACGGGATAGTCGGCGCCGTCGGCGCCGCCGAGAAAGGCGCGCGCGTAGCCCGGCGCGTCGCGATCGATCAGCAGCAGCGCTGCGACATGCGTGCCGGTCACCGCACAGACCCGGGGCAGCATGGCATCGAGTGCCTGCTCGACATCCATGGACTCGAGCAACAGGCGATCTATCTGCTCGAGTCGCGCCTGCGCGCCGACTCGCTGCTCGAGTGCATTGAGTGCCAGGTTGAAGCTCTGCGCGAGCGTGCGCGGCGAGTCGATCGCGCCCTCGGTATCCACGCGCTGGAAGCGACCCTCCTGCAATGCAATCAGAGCGGCATGCAGCCGGCCGAGTACCGGTTCCCAGCGCCGCGCCAGCAGGAAGCTGGTCAGGGCGGCGAAAGCGGCTGCCAGCAGCAGCATCGGCAGCATCAGCAGCAGGAAGGAAGTAAGCATCGGCCGCGCGTCGGTCAGGCGGACATAGCAGACCACGTTCCAGGGCATCGCCTGCACATGCGCGGTGCCGGCAAAATCGAGCCTCACGACCGCGCCGCGCCAACTCGTGTCGCCCTCGGGCCAATCGCGCTGCACCGGGCGCAGCGGCTCGCGATCATCGATGTTGACCGTGGAGAGCTTGCGGAATACATCCAGCGGCAGATCGCCGCCGCGATAGATGATGCGTCCAGCCGTGTCTACCACGGCGATCGCGGTGTCTCCGGGTGCGCCCTCGGCGCCCTGCCAGAACCAGTTCGGCGACAGCTCGAAGAAGGCGACCTGCCGGCTCCCGGCGCTGCTGATCATATGTGCCAGGTAAAGCCTCATGCCGCCGCCGGCCGCCGGCACCACCTTGAGCAGACTCTGGCCGCCGCTGAGCGTGAGCCGCTCGGAGGCCGTGAAGCTTGGCAGGCTGGTCTCCGACGGGGAGGTTGTATCGGCACCCGCATCGGCTTCCGCAACGCTCGATAGCCAGGACACAAAGAACACGCCGTCGAACGCATCGGTGGCCTGTACGCGCTGCCGCAACAATGAGTCATCGCTGCCTGCATCGCTCGAGGACAGGTATTGCACCAGCGCGTTAGCCATCTGCAGCCGCGACTCCAGCTGGCGCGCGAAAGCCGGCGCCAGGCCGCTGACGCGGTCCGCCAGATCGGCATCGCGATCGGTGACGATGACGAGCACGGCGATCCAGCTTGCGGCGATGAGTGCCATCAATATGGCAATCGTCACCACCAGCACGATTCGCCGGTGCATCGATGTGAACGAAACCGGGCCTGTCTGCATACTTATAGCCGCGCAGGGCACGGCCGTGGCTTTGGAGCCTCCTGAGATATTGATCGAATTTAACTTCAGCGGGCGCGAGCGCAGGGAGTGCGTAGGCCCAGATTCGGTGAAAAGCCCGAATCCAGACTGTCGACTGCGTCACAGTCACGCTCTGTGGCGAAAGCCGGCAACGGCGAGCGCGCGCATTTCCGAAACGCCGTATCGATTGACCCCGCGGCGGCGGCCGCGTGCTGCTCCCAGCATGGCCGCGGCCACCTCGCCGGCAGCCATCCCGCGGTAGCGCGCCAGGTTCCCGAGCAGCAGCGGATTGACGAACCAGAGCACTCCTTGCGCCAGGAATTCCAGCGGCCGCACGTTGCGGCGCAGCCCTAAGAGCATGGACGGCTGCATTATGTCGAGCGCCGCGAACTGCAGCCGCTCGAGCGCCCGTTCGGTCTCGCCCTTGACGCGCAGGTAGAAGTTCTTCGAGGTCTCGTTGGCGCCCACCGAGGAGATGACCACGAAACGTTCGGCCCCGGCACGCTGCGCGAGATGCGCGATCTTCAGCACCAGGTCCTGATCGACGGCGCGAAAGCCTTCCTGGCCGCCGGCCTCCCGCAGCGTCGTTCCCAGGCAGCAGAACGCGTCGTTGCAGCGCAGTCCCGAGAGCTGCTTCTCCAGGCCGGAATCGAACCGCACGATCCGATTCGCCAGCCGCGCGTGATCAAACAGCAGCGGCCGCCGCGTCAACGCCAGTACGCGTGAATACTCCGTCGCGCCCAGCAGCAACGGCAACAGTCGTGAGCCTACGAGCCCGCTGGCGCCGGCAAGCAGTGCGACGCGTCCGGTTTGATCGGCCATGATGGCGATCCTAGCAGCTACAGCTCCAGCGTCATCTGTCCGCCGCGTCCGGGCGGACGAAAAGCCTGTGTGTTCAAGTCTTGTCGCTCGTCCGAGCCGCTGAACCCAAGCTTGCGCGATGCAATTTCGAACCTCTTTTGAAGCAACTCCGCGTACGGACCGGTACCACGCATGCGGATGCCAAATCGAGAGTCGTAGTCTTTGCCTCCGCGCGCCTGGTTGATCAACGACATGACGTGTTTGGCGCGATCTGGATAGTGTGCGGCAAGCCAGTCGCGGAACAGTAACTTCACCTCGTGCGGGAGTCGCAGCAGTGTGTAGCCCGCAAAAGACGCTCCTGCGTTATGGGCCGCCTGCAGAATGGCCTCCATCTCATGGTCGGTAATCGCTGGTATTACGGGCGCCACCATGACACCGACAGGAATGCCTGCCCCTGCCAATTCCCGAATGACACGGATTCTCGCAGCCGGCGAAGCCGTGCGGGGCTCGAGGACTCTCTTGAGATCGTCGGATAGCGATGTGACACTGAGAGCGACCGAGATCAGATCATCCTTGGCCAGATCGGCGAGCAGTGCGATGTCGCGCAACACGAGAGCGCTCTTGGTGACGATCGTGACCGGATGTCTATGCCGCACCAACACCTCGAGAATGCTGCGCGTGACGCCCAGACGTTTTTCGAGCGGTTGGTAACCGTCGGTGTTTATGCCGAGCGCAATGGGTTTACAGACGTATCGCGGATTGGATAACTCTGCTTCGAGAAGCCGCGCCGCGTCGGCCTTGTAGAAAAGCTTTGTTTCGAAATCCAATCCTGGCGAAAGTCCCAGGTACGAGTGACTCGGGCGCGCAAAGCAGTACGGGCACGCATGACTGCATCCGCGATAAGGATTGATCGAAAGATCAAAGCCCACATCCGGTGAATCGTTGCTCGTGATTACAGTGCGCGCGCTATCGGGCGAGACAGTTTCCTCGAGGTGGGTTGGTGACTCTTCTTCGTACCACCCGTCACTGACTTTCTCGACTGCGTTTTTTTCAAATCGGCCGGCCAGATTCGACGTGGCGCCGCGACCCTTGAATACCTGCTGACCGTGGAATGCGCGCGCCATGGAGAGTACTGTACATCCATACAGTACTAACGTAAACGGTCCAGTCGCCGCAGCTCCGGAAACAGCCCCATCCAACCCACGACGACCGCCAGCGTCAGCGCGCCGCCCAACAGCACCGCGCGTACCGCGCCGAACCAGCGCGCGGTCGCACCCGACTCGAATTCGCCCAGTTCGTTGGAACCGCCGATGAACATGGAGTTGATGGCGCTGACGCGTCCCCGGATGGCATCCGGCGTATTGAGCTGCACGAGGATGCCGCGCACGTACACGCTCACCATGTCGCCGCAGCCGAGCAGCAGCAGCGCCGCGACCGACAGCGGCACGCTGCGCGATACGCCGAAGACGAGCGTCGCGATGCCGAACGCGGCGACGCCGCCAAACATCCAGGCGCCGGCGTGACGGTTGATGGGCCGCAGCGCCAGGATGCCCGCGGCGATGAGCGCGCCCACGCTCGGAGCACTGCGCAGCACGCCTAAGCCCACCGGGCCGATGTGCAGCACCTCGGCAGCATAGATAGGCAGCAGCGCGGTGGCGCCGCCGAACAGCACGGCGAACAGGTCGAGCGAGATGACGCCGAGCACCAGGCGCTGGTGCAGCACGTAGCGCAACCCTTCCAGCAGCGCGTGACCATCGGTGGCGGGTAAATCCGCCGCAGCGCGTGGTGCGGCCCGATGAGGCCCCAGCGACATCGTCAGCAGTACCGTGACCACGAACAGGCCCAGGCAGGCGCCGAACACCACCGATGGCCCGATCAGATAGAGCGCACCGCCGACCGCAGGACCCGAGATCGAGGCTATTTGGAAGAGCGTCGAGTTGAGCGCGACGGCGCGCGGAAATTCCTCGCGTGGCACCAGTGTCGGTACCAGGGCCTGCATGGCCGGCGAGTAGAAAGCGCGGGTGCTGCCGAATGCGACGATCACAAGATAAATCGGCCACACCGCCTGCCCGCCGGCCAGGGTCAGCCACAGCAGCACACCGATGCACAGCGCCTCGATGCTCCACGCGATCACCAGTACATCGCGCCGATCCGCGTGATCGGCCACATGGCCACCGACCATGACCAGCAGCAGGAAGGGAAGAAATTCGCTCAAGCCCACCAGGCCCAGCGCAAGCGGGTCATGGGTAAGCGCATAAACGTGCCAGCCGACCGCCACGGCCAGCATCTGCCAGCTCAAGGTGGTCATGAAGCGGCAGACCGCAAAGCGCGCGAATTGCGCGTGTCGAAGAACGGCGAGGCTGGCCAGCCACGGCGCCGCAGGCTGTGCGCTCGCCATCAGGCTCCGAGAAACATGCGGTAGGCGCTGTTGGCGGATTCGTCCGTGTACGGATAGTGCAATTCGTTCAGGTGCAGCAGAAACTGCTGGCGGTCCGCCTTCGGCACCTCGATCCCGGCGAGCACCCGCCCGCTATCCGCACCGTGATTGCGGTAGTGGAACAGGCTGATGTTCCAGCGGCTGCCGACGGCCTGCAGAAATCGCAGCAACGAGCCGGGCCGCTCCGGGAACTCGAAGCGATACAGCATCTCGTCATGGCCATGATCCGCGGTCTTGCGCGCCTGGCCGCCGATCATGTAACGCACATGCAGCTTTGCGATCTCATTGCCGCTCATGTCGGTGACGGTATAGCCGGCGGCGCGCAATTGCGCGACCAGCGCCACGCGTTCCTCATGGCCCTGCGCCAGGCCCACTCCGATCAGGATATGTGCGCGCGCGCCGGCTTGGCCGCGATAGTTGAACTCGGTGATGTTGCGCTGCTCGAGCGTCTGGCAGAATTTCAGAAAGCTGCCGGGTTGTTCCGCAATCTCGACGGCCAGCAGCGCCTCACGCTCGGCGCCGATGTCGGCGCGCTCCGCCACGTACCGCAGCCGGTCGAAATTCAGGTTGGCGCCGCTATTGACCGCGATCACGCGCTGGTCGCGCCAGCCGCGGCGTCCGCAGATGTGCTTGATGCCGGCGACCGCGAGCGCGCCGGCGGGTTCCGAGATCGAGCGCGTGTCCTCGAAGATGTCCTGGATCGCGGCGCAGATCTCATCCGTGCTCACCAGCACGACTTCGTCGACGAATCGTTTGGCCAGGGCGAAGGTCTCCTCGCCGACGCGGCGCACCGCGACACCATCGGCGAACAGCCCGACGCGATCGAGCGTAACGCGCTTGCCGGCCTGCAGTGAGTCGTGCATGGCCGCGGAATCCTCCGGTTCGACGCCGATGATCTTGACCCGCGGATAGAGCTGCTTGATGTAGACGGCAATGCCGGCGATCAGGCCGCCGCCGCCGATCGGAACGAAGACCGCGTCCAGCTCCCCGGCCGTCTGCCGCACGATTTCCAGGCCGACCGTGCCCTGGCCCGCGATCACATCGACGTCATCGAAGGGGTGGACGAACACCATGTGCCGCTCACGCGTGATCGCGAGCGCGTGCTCATAAGCCGCATCGTAACCGTCGCCATGCAGAACGATTTCGGCGCCCAGCTCGGTGACCGCGCGTACCTTGATCTCGGGCGTGGTGCGCGGCATCACCACCAGCGCCGGGATGCCGCGATGGCGCGCGGCGAGCGCCACCCCCTGGGCATGATTGCCCGCGGAGGCACAGATCACCCCGCGCGCGGCGATGGCCGCCGACAGGTGCGCGATCTTGTTGTAGGCCCCGCGCAGCTTGAATGAGAACACCGCCTGCAGGTCTTCGCGCTTGAAGAATATGCGGTTGCCGAGCCGCTGCGACAGGCGCGGCGCGGGTTCGAGCGGCGATTCGATCGCGACGTCATAGACGCGCGCCTTCAGAATGCGCTGCAGGTAGTCCTCGCTCATCGGCTCTGCGCTTTCGGCGTACCGCTGGGGGATGCGGCTTACACTTAAGCTTAAGCGATCAGGCGGGTGGCTTGCTCACGCTGAAGCGAAATTCGGTCTTGCCGAGCATCACCGTGTCGCCATCCTTGAGCGTCCGCCGGCTGATCCGCTGGCCGTTCACGTAAGTCCCGTTGGTGCTGTTGAGATCCTCGATGACCGTCTTGCCGCCGGCCCGCAGGGCCACGGCGTGGTGCCGGCTGATGAATTCCGCATCGATGCGTACGTCGTTGTCCGGCGTGCGTCCCATCGTGGTGCGCTTGCCGAGCAGGTGCACGATCCCGGTTGCGCCGTCCGAGCGCGTCAGCAGATGCGCCTGATCGTCGGCGCCCAGCTGTTCGAGATTGTGCTGGATGCTGCCGAGCATGGCGACACTGCTGGCGGCCTCGGCTTCGACCCGTTCGATCAGCGCGTTGCGCTGCGCGAGCGAATCCCGCACCGCCCCGAACTGCACCCGCAGCTCCTGCAGACTCTCGGCCTGTTTGGCGGTATCGGCCTCGAGCGTGGCGATGCGCTCACGCGCAGCCGCCGCGTCCGCCTCAGCCTGCGCTCGTGCGGCCGCTGCGGCCGACTCGAGCTCGGCGCGGGTGCGCTCCAGTTCCGCATTGCGCTGCTGCTGGGCCTGCAGCGATGTCGTCAGTTCCGTCTCGCTCGCCTGTGACTTAGCCTGCAGGGCGGCCAGGCTCTCGGCCAGCTGCCGGGTTTCGCTTTCGAGTGCCTCGATGCGCACGCGCGCTTCGGCGGCGGCGGCGGCGGCCTGGTCACGGGCGGCGGTGGCGGCAGCGGCGGCTTCATTGCGCGCGGCTTCGACTTCGGTATTGCGCCGCTGCTGGGCGCCCAGGTCCGAACTCAGCGCCTGCTCGCGCGCTTCGCTCTGGGTCCGCAACTCGCGCAGATTCAGTTCCTGCAGGCGCATATCGGCTTCGAGTGCCACGATGCGATCGCGTGCGGTCGCGGCCGCAGCGGCGCTCTCGCTGCGCGCCTTCTCGAGTTCGGTGTTGCGCTGTTTCTGGCCCGCCAGGTCGGCGGCCAGGGACTGTTCGTGTGTCTGGCTCTGTGCGCGCACTTCGCGCAGCTGGCGCTCCTGGGTTTCGATCTCGGCCTCGAGCGCCACGATTCGATCGCGTGCAGCGGCCGCGGCTGCCGCGGTTTCGTTGCGCGCCCGTTCAAGTTCGGTATTGCGTTGCTGCTGTGCGCCGACGTCGGCCGACAGCGATTGCTCGCGCTGCTGGCTCTCCGCGCGCAGCTCGCGCAGGCTCTGCTCCTGGGCGCGCGTCTCGGCCTCGAGAGCGGCGATACGCTGGCGGGCGCTGGTGTTGGCCGCTTCGGCCCGGGTACGCGCCGCGTCGAGTTCGCGGACACGCGCTTCCTGCACGCGCACCGCAGCCTGCAATTCCTCCGCGTGTGCATCGGCAGCGCGCCGTCCCACGGCGCCTTCGTGCTCCAGGGCCGCGATGCGTGCTTCGCGCTCCGCTACCACGCCGTCATACAACTGCCGCCGGCCTTCCATGCTCTGCAATGTTTCGCGATAGCGTTCACCGCGCTGGCGCCATTGCACCAAGTCGGTCTCGGCGGCGTGCGCGCGTTGGGTCAGGACGGCACGTTCGCTCTTGAGTGCCTGCAGGTCGGAGGCCTGGGATTTGTTCTGGGTGCGCAGGGCGTCGCCGTCGGCGCGCGCCTTGCCCAGTTGCTCTGCCAGTGTCGAGCGCTGCGCCTCGATGGTCGCCAGCTGCGAATCGAAGTGCGACTGGCGCTGCCCAAGCTCGGCATCGTACTGCTGCTGTCGCGCGACCAGATCGTTGCCGAGTTGTACCGCGCGCGCCTCGAGTTCGGCGATGCGCCGATCGCGCAGGCCGACTTCGCGTTCGTAGACCGACAATTCCTCGCTCTTGCGGTTGAGCAGCTGTTCGAGCTCGCGCAGATTCCCGCTGAGGCTGTCGATATCCTTCTCGAGCTGGCTGCGGCTTTCGCTTACCGAGGCAAGATCGGAACGCAGCGCGCCAATCTCCGCTTCGATCGGGTTCGACTCGCGTGCGTTGGAATCTCGCGAGCGCTTGCGAGTGCTCAGCGTGGGCACATCCTGAGTATTGGAAGTGTCTTCCGGAAACGATGGCGCCAGCCAGGCATCCGTCGACGACAGCGGGTCGGCCAATGCCACTCCCGCCGCGGAAAGTTGCGGCAGTTCAGCGGTCTCCTCGAGGTCGGAGGTGGACGGCGGGACGCTGGTCTTCGAATTCGTGGCCAAATCGATTTCCTTCGAGCTGACGGCGATCAGGCGAGTCCGAGGAACTCGCGCAACTGCGCTGCTTGCCTTTCAAGTTCTGGGCCACCGTGGGCACGCTCGTCGACCGACCTCAAGTCGATCACCAGCGTGGCGTGGCGTAGCGCACGCGCCTCGGCGCGCACCGCCTCGGTATCGGGTGAAAGCACCACGCGCCCGACTTGCGCCGGACGCTGTTGCAGCAGAGCCGCGGCGATCGCGACTCCGCCCTCGTGCGCGAGCAGATCGACATGGCGCACGTGCATCGAATCCAGAAAGTCTCCGAGCGCCTCGGCCATCGCCGCGGTGCCCAGCGGTTCGGCGCCGCCATCGGACTCACCATACCCCGGAAGATCCGGGGCATACACCGAACGGTCGCGTCCAAGCGGCTGTAGCAGCGGCGCAAAGAAGCGGCCTGAGCCCGGGTTACCGGGGATACACAGCAACGTCGTCGCCTCATCGAAACCGCCGCCGGCCGGTATGGCATATCGCATATGCAGCTGGCCATAGCGGCAATCGAAGTAGGCGCGACGCAGGCGCGGCTCAGTCTGCAGAAAACTGGTAGCGCGGCGGGCTTTGGTCATGGACGTAAGACACCCCGTTTTCAGGCTGCGGCGTGGATAAACAGCATGATTATTCCTTAACCCGTCGCCCCGCCCTGCGACCCATTGCCCAAAAAGCAGGGTCGGATGCTCAGGTGACATAACACGATGGGCGTTTTTTCGGGAATCGCTGCGCTGCAGCACGGCGCGGGGCCCGTTTTGTTCCCCATGAGGCTCCCGCTATATTGCCCCAATGCCTCGCCCCGTTACGCTGCAAGCGCACATTTTGCAGCAGGAAGCGCTGTCGCCGGCAGCCAGGGGCGCCCTGTCATGGATCCTGTCGGCGTTGTCGATTGCGGCCAAGATCATTGCCGCACAAGTCCGACGCGCCCGTCTCGATCGACTCGATGTCATGGCCAACGAGGTGCTCCTGCGCACGATCGGCGGCCGCGACGGGGTCGCCATCATCGCCTCCGAGGAAAATGCGGAACCGGTACTGCTGCGCACGAACCGCCGCGGCGAGCATCTGTATTGCGTCCTGTTCGATCCACTCGACGGCTCTTCCAATCTCGATGTCTGCGGCGGCGTCGGCACCATTTTCAGCATCCTCGAACACGACCGCGCGTTGCGGCCGGAGGATTCACTGTTGCAGTCGGGTGCGCACCAGCTGGCAGCCGGCTACGTACTCTACGGTTCATCGACCGTTCTGGTGCTGACGATCGGCTCAGGCGTCGACATGTTCGTGCTCGATCCGTCGATTGGAGCCTTCGTGCTCGTGGCCGAAAAACTGCGCATTCCGGATGTCGGCAAGGCTTACTCAGTCAACGAAGGTCACCGGCGCAGCTTCGCCACAGGCTTCCAGCGCTACCTGGACTGGGCCCAGGCACACGAGTACAGCTGCCGGTACGTGGGCACCATGGTCGCCGATGCGCACCGGATTCTTCTCAAGGGCGGCGTATTCCTCTACCCGCCCACCGCCAAGGCACCGCAGGGAAAGCTACGGCTGTTGTATCAGGGCAATCCGATGGCGATGGTGATTGAACAGGCTGGCGGCAAGGCCTTTGCCAGTCCCGATATTCCCATTCTCTCGATTGTGCCCAAGGACATTCAGCAGCGCACGCCGGTCATCCTGGGGAGCGCAGCAGAGGTGGAACACGTGCTGCGCCATCTGCGCCGCAGCTAGAACATCCCGGACGGGTCCACCTCGCCGGGGGGAGCATCCTGCGCGCGTGCCGTGATGAAATCGCCGGTGATCATGGCGTCGTAGCCCAGTCCGGGCCCGACCATGGGATACACGCCCGCATCCGGATCGATAATGACTTCGAGGAAGGCCGGTCCCTTGAAGGCGAGAAATTCCTCGATGACCGCGGCCACATCCTGCTTGCGATCCAGGCGCCGTGCCCACTTGAAGCCATCGGCGCTGGCGGCGCTCACGAAATTCTTTTTGTGCAGCGACTTATCGCTGCCCGACAGGCGGCCCTTGAAAAACAGCTTCTGCCACTGCTTGACCATGCCATCGCCGAAGTTGTTGAGCACGATGACCTTGACGGGCAGATCGTAGGTCGTGACGGTCTCGAGCTCGCCGATGTTCATGCGAATACTCGCATCGCCGTCGAAATCGATCACCAGCCGGCCGGGTTGCGCGATCTGCGCGCCGATCGCCGCCGGCAGACCGAATCCCATGGTCCCCATGCTGCCCGATGTCAGCCACAGCCGTGGTTCGCGAAAATCGAACATCTGCGCGGCCCACATCTGGTGCTGTCCAACGCCGGTGCTGATAATGGCCTCGCCGCGCGTGTGACGATTGATCTCTTCCACCACGTAGTGCGGCTGCACCAGTTCGCTGTCGCGATCGTAGTTCATGGCGTGCGTACGCCTGAGCTGATCCAGCTGCCGCTGCCAGGGTCGGGTATCGGGCAGCCCCGACACGCGCGCACCGTAGCTGGTCAGCGTGCGCAAGGCCTCCGGCAGCAGGCCGACATGGTTCCACTGCGAATGCTTGACCTTGTTGATCTCGGCCTGATCGACATCCAGGTGCGCGATGCGCCTCGCGTTGCGCGCGAACTTGCGCGGATCACCGGCGACGCGATCATCGAAGCGCGCGCCCACGGCGATCAGGAAATCGCAGTCCTCGACGGCGTAATTGGCATAGGCCGCGCCATGCATGCCGAGCATGCGCATCGACAGCGGGTGCGTGGTATCGATGGCGCCGATGCCCATGAGTGTCGTCACCACGGGTATGCCAAAGGCCGTGGCGAATTCGGCCAGCGCCGGAGCCGCGCAGCCGTTGATCACGCCGCCGCCCGCGTACAGCAGCGGGCGGTGCGATTGCGCCAGCAGTTCGAAGAACGCCGCCGACTCCTTGTCGCTCAGTACGCTCGAGGTGAGGTCGTGCTGCCGCTGTCGATAGCCCGGAATGGCCAGTGTGCCGCACCCAAGGAACACACCGATGGCGGTCTGCACGTCCTTCGGAATATCCACCACCACCGGACCCGGGCGGCCCGTGCGGGCGATCTCGAAGGCCGTGCGCATGGTGGCTTCGAGGCGTGTTGGGTCGGTGACCAGGAAAACATGCTTGGCGAGCGATCCCATCATCGCGGCGACGGGCGCCTCCTGGAAGGCGTCGGTACCGATCGAGGCAGTCGCCACCTGGCCGCAGATCACGACGATGGGCACCGAATCGGCCATGCAGTCGCGCACCGGTGTCACGGTGTTGGTGGCCCCCGGACCGGAAGTCACCATGCAGACCCCGACCCGCCCGCTGGCGCGCGCGTAGCCGGCCGCCATGAAGCCTGCGCCCTGCTCGTTGGCCGGCACGATCAGCGCGACCTGGCGTCCGCCGGCGCGCTTCTGCTCTTCGTTGAATGTGAAGATCGCATCATAGGTGGGCAGAATGGCCCCACCGCTGTAGCCGAAAATCGCGTCGGTGCCTTCGTCGGCGATGACCTGGACGATGGTCTGAGCGCCGGAAATGGCCTTGCCGGCGAGCGGATGCGCACCGGGCAGCAGGACTTTCGCGGGATCGATCATCGCTCGATTATGGCCTGCGCGGCCCGCAATTGGCTATTCTGAAGCCATGCGGCACATTATCGCCATCCTGCTCCAGAACGAGGCCGGCGCGCTCACGCGCGTGGCGGCCATGTTTTCCAGTCGCGGCTACAACATCGAGTCGCTGGCGGTCGCCACCACCGACGACCCGACGGTCTCACGCCTGACACTGGTCACGAGCGGCTCCGAAGGCGTCATCCTGCAGATCGTCAACCAGCTCAAGAAGCTGGTCGACGTCGTCAGCGCCGAAGACATGACGCGCGGCGAGCACATCGAGCGCGAACTGGTGCTCATCAAGCTGCGGCTCGATGCCGCGCGCCGCGACACCGTGCGCGGCTACGTCATTCGCACCGGCGGGCGCGTGCTTGATCCTTCAACCGAATGTTTCATCGTCGAGTTGCTGGGCAGCGAAGCGGAGATCAACGGCTTCATGCGCAATCTCGCCACCCAGGCCGAGCTGGTGGAAGTGGTGCGCAGCGGCGCGCTGGGTATCAGCCGTGAGCTGCGGGCGCTGCGGCTGGTCGAATAGCTAGTCCACAGCGCCCGGAATCAGCACCGAGGCGCCGACGGTGCGGCGCGTTTCCAGATCCCGGTGCGATTGCGCGGCATCCTGCAGGGCGTAGCGCTGGCCAATGGACACCCGCAGCTTGCCGCTCTTCACCAGCGAGAACAGGGTGCGCGCGGCGGTCTCGAGTTCCTCGTGCCGGGCGATGTAATCGAACAGCGAGGGGCGCGTCAGGAACAGCGAGCCGCGGCGGGTCAATTCCAGCGGCGCCACCGCGGGCACCGGTCCCGAGGCATTGCCGAAACTCACCATCATGCCGCGCGGGCGCAGGCTGTCGAGCGACTCGATGAAGGTGTCCTTGCCCACCGAGTCATAGACGACATCGGCCATCTTGCCGCGCGTGTAGCTGCGCACCGAAGCGACGATCTCATCACGCCCGGCCACGAATACCTGGTGGCAGCCCTGCCGGCGTGCGATCACCGCCTTGGCCTCGTTGCCCACGACGCCCATGACTCGCGCGCCTAAGCGGCGCGCCCACTGCGTCAGCAACGAGCCGACACCGCCGGCGGCGGCGTGCACCAGCACGTAGTCGCCGGCGCGAACGCGATAGGTGCGACGAAGCAGGTACTCAGCCGTCAGGCCCTTGAGCATGATCGCGGCGGCCTGCTCATCGCTGATGGCGGCCGGCAATTTGACCAGCCGCTCGGCCGGAAAATTGCGCAGCTCCGAATAGGATCCGCTGGCGCCGTGAACATAGGCGACGCGCTGCCCTACTTTAAGCGATCGTACGCCCCGGCCCAGCGCTACTACGACACCGGCGGCCTCGCGTCCGAGAATCTGCGGCAGCGGCCGCGGATAAAGGCCGCTGCGATCATAGACATCGATGAAATTGACGCCGATCGCCGTGTGCCGGATCTGCACCTCGCCGCGTGCCGGTGGCAAAAGCTCCTGGCGCTCCCAGTTGAGCACCTCGGCTCCGCCGTGCTCGCGAATGACGATGGCGTTGAAGGAAACCGCGGCCACGGTCGGCCCCTTTATTAGAGAGCGGCGTTGTCGGTTTCGCCGGTTCGGATTCGCACCACTCGATTGATGTCGGTGATGAATATCTTGCCGTCGCCGACCTTGCCGGTCTTGGCGGCCTTGAGCACGGCCTCCACCACCTGGTCGACCAGGTCGGCACGCACGGCGACTTCGACCCGCGTTTTGGGTACGAAGTCCACGACGTATTCCGCGCCCCGATACAGCTCGGTGTGCCCGCGCTGCCGGCCGAACCCCTTGACCTCGGTGACGGTCATTCCCGAAACGCCGATTTCCGACAATGCCGCGCGCACATCGTCGAGCTTGAAGGGTTTGATAATTGCCGTAACCAGTTTCATGCGAGATCTTCCGCCTCCGTTCTTGTTAGGCCGGCCGCCTCCCCGTTCCGACAGGGTGCACCTTTCGTGCCACGACCGGGCCTTCCAATTACGCCTTGCCGGTGCCCGTCGCCGACAGCGCCACGATACCCTAGCACCAATTCAGAGCAAAAGACGACGCCAACGCGCGTTTATAACGCGGCTGCCCGGTCGCAATCACCGCAGCACCACCAGCAGATCCTTGGCGTCGACCGTGATTCCCGGCTGTACCAGCACCTCGGTGACCTCGCCGTCGATCTCGGCGCGCACCGCGGCTTCCATCTTCATTGCCTCCAGCGTGATGACGACGTCGCCACGTGCCACTTTCTGGCCGGCGGCCACCTTGACGGTGGTCACCGTGCCCGGCATCGGCGCGCCGATGTGCCGCGGATTACCGGCATCGACCTTGCGCGCCGGCGGCCGCTTCGGCTTCTGGCTGCGGTCGGTGACGCGCACCGAACGCGGTTGGCCATTGAGCTCGAAGAATACCGTGCGCGTGCCATCCTCGTGCGGTTCGCTCTGCGTGACATAGCGCACGATGAGCGTCTTGCCGCGCTCCAGATCAACACTGATTTCCTGCCCGGGCTCCATGCCGTAGAAGAACACCGGCGTGGGCAGGATCGCGACATCGCTGAAACTGCGGCGGTCGGCGGCGTACTCGGTAAACACGGCCGGATACATCAAATAGGACGCAAACTGCTGATCGGTCACCGTCCGGGCCGCGCGGGCGTCGGCTTCGATGCGCAGCTGCACCAGGTCAGCCGGCGGCATCTCCAGGCCTGCGCGGTGTTTGCGCGGTTCGGCACCCTTGAGAATCTTGCGCTGCAGAGTTTGGGGGAAGCCGCCATGCGGCTGGCCGACATCACCATGAAACAGTCGTACCACGGAATCGGGAAACGCGATCTCGGTGTTCGGATCGAGCACCGCGGTGCGGCTCAGACCGCTGGTCACCATCAGCAACGCCATGTCGCCGACCACCTTGGAGGTGGGCGTCACTTTGATGACATCGCCGAACATGTCGTTGACCTCGGCGTAGGTTCGCGCGACTTCCGGCCAGCGTGTGTCGTCGATGCCCAGCGCGCGCGCCTGTTCGCGCAGATTGGTGTACTGCCCGCCGGGCATGCCGTGCACATAGACTTCCGAGGCGCCGGCGCGGTTGTCGCTCTCGAACGCCGCATATTGTTTGCGCACCTGGCCCCAGTAGTGCGAGATCGTGCGGATGTGTTCGCCATCGAGGCCGGGATCGCGCTGACCGTAGCGCAGCGCCTCGACGATCGAGCCGAGATTGGGTTGCGAGGTCAGGCCGCTCATCGAATCCATGGCCGCATCGACCGCATCCGCGCCGGCGGCGATCGCCGCGAATACACTGGCCGCGGCGATGCCGCTGGTATCGTGGGTGTGAAAGTGCACCGGCAGATCGGTCTCATCTTTCAGTGCCTTGATCAGATCGTAGGCCGCCCGCGGCTGGCACAGGCCCGCCATGTCCTTTATCCCTAAGATATGGGTACCAGCGGCTTTCAGTTCGCGCGCCAGCTTGAGGTAGTAGTCGAGCGTGTACTTGTGCTCGTGCGGACTGCTCAAGTTGCCGCTGTAGCAGATTGCCGCCTCGCAGAGCTTGCCGCTCTCGAGCACCGCATCGATGGCCACCCGCATGTTCTCGACCCAGTTCAGAGAGTCGAACACGCGGAATATATCGATGCCTGCCGCCGCCGACTGCTGCACGAAGTAGCGCACGACATTGTCGGGATAGTTGGTATAGCCCACCGCATTGGCCGAGCGCAGCAGCATCTGCAGCAGCAGGTTGGGCATCGCCTCGCGCAATGCCGCCAACCGCTCCCAGGGGTCTTCCTTCAGAAAGCGCATCGCGACATCGAAGGTGGCGCCGCCCCAGCATTCGACTGAGAACAGATCCGGCAGCAGCGCGGCATAGGCCGGTGCGATCGCCGCCATATCGATGGTCCGCATGCGCGTCGCCAGCAGCGACTGGTGGGCATCGCGCATGGTGGTGTCGGTCAGCAGCACGCGCTGCTGTTCGCGCATCCACTGTGCGAAGCGCGCCGGCCCGAGTTGATCGAAGCGCTGCTTGGTCCCGGGCGGCAGACGGTCGGGAACGCGCACACCGGGCGGCAGCCGCGGCGGCCGCGGCGTCATCAGGCGGTCGGGGCGCGCCCGGCCGGCGACTTCCGGATTGCCATTGACCACCGTCTCCGCCAGGTAACTCAGGATGCGCGTGGCGCGGTCGCGCCGTCGCGGCATCGCGAACAGCTCCGGCGTTTCGTCGATGAAACGCGTGGTGTACTGCCCCTGCGCGAAGCGCGGATGCGTGATGATCTGATCCAGAAAACGCAGATTGGTGGCGACGCCGCGAATGCGGAACTCCCACAGCGCGCGGTGCATGCGCGCGATGGTTTCCTCCGGCGTCTCCGCCCAGGTGGTCACCTTCACCAGCAGCGAGTCGTATGAGCGCGTGATCAGCGCCCCGGCATAGGCGGTGCCGGCATCCAACCGCACGCCGAAACCCGCCGGGCTGCGGTAAGCGGTCATGCGCCCGTAGTCGGGCACGAAGTTGTTGAAGGGATCCTCGGTGGTCACCCGGCACTGCAGCGCGTGCGCCATCAGCCGTATCTGCGCCTGCGCCGGCACGCCGCTGCCGGGATCGCCGATGCGCGCGCCATCGGCGATGCGAATCTGCGCTTTGACCAGGTCGATTCCCGTGGCGCATTCGGTGACGGTGTGCTCGACCTGGATGCGCGGATTGACTTCGATGAAATAGAACGTGCCGCTGTCGGCGTCCTGCAGGAATTCCACTGTGCCGGCATTGCAGTAATTGGCCGCGCGACCGATCTTGAGGCCCGCTTCGCAAAGCGCCGCGCGCTGTTCGTCGCTGAGGAATACCGCCGGCGCGCGCTCCACGACCTTTTGATTGCGCCGCTGCACCGTGCAATCGCGCTCGAACAGGTGCACCAGGCTGCCGTGGCTATCGCCGAGAATCTGCACTTCCAGATGGCGCGCGCGGCGTACCAGCTTCTCGAGATACACCTCGTCATTGCCGAAGGCGGCCTTGGCCTCGCGCCGCGCCACCGGCAGCAACTCTGCCAGCTGTGCATCGCTGTCGATGATGCGCATGCCGCGGCCGCCGCCGCCCCAGCTGGCCTTGAGCATGACCGGGTAGCCCACGATCTGCGCCAGCCGCGCGCATTCGGCCGGATCCGCCGGCAACGGCGGCGTCGCGGGCATGACAGCGACGCCGGCCGATGCTGCAAGATTGCGCGCCGCCACCTTGTTGCCCAGCACGCGCATGGTGTCCGGGCTGGGGCCGACGAATATCAGGCCGGCCGCCGCGCAGCCCTCGGAAAAGTCGGGATTTTCGGCCAGGAAGCCGTAGCCGGGGTGAATGGCATCGGCGTGGGCCTCGCGGGCCACGCGCAGGATGTCCGGAATATCCAGATAGGCCTCGATGGCCCCCTTGCCCTCGCCGACCAGATAGGCCTCATCGGCCTTGGTGCGATGCAGACCGAAGCGGTCTTCCTGCGAATAGATCGCGACGGTCTCGACGTCGAGCTCATTGGCCGCGCGCATGACGCGGATGGCGATCTCGCCGCGATTGGCGATCAGCAGCCGCCGAATCCTCTGGAGCACGCTCGCGACCTTAGCCTTTGGGCTGTCGACCGATCCTAGTGGGGTGGCTCGATTCTAGTCGGCCAGATATGTGGACAGGTAGTCCTCGAAGCTGCCGCGGCGCGCCGCCTCGATGGCCGCGAATGCCCGGCGTGACTCCTCGACTTCCTCTTCGAATTCCCGCTCGCGGGCCGGGGCCGGCGGAGGCGCCTGCAGCGATTGCGCCTTGTGCTCACGCGAGACCCGCAGCGCCAGGGCCTGGAAGCTCTGTTCGCGCTCGCGCATTTCGCGCAGCAGCCTCGCCGAGGGCGTGCGTTCGACGTCCTCGACCTTGAGCGCCTGGTCGCGCAGCGCCGTCACGTAGGGGCGCTGCGGATGGCTGCTGTCGAGCAGCTCGCACACGCCCTGCATCGAATCGAGCAGCTCGTTGCACCAGTCGTGCATCGGAACCTGCCGCCCGTTACGCTCGAGCAGCAAGCCCGGCTCGCGGCCGCGGCGCGCTACTGCCAGGTGATTGCGCTCGATGGACTCCTCCTCACTGGCATCGATCGGCGGACTTTCCTTCAGCAGCAGCACGATCAGCAGGGCCTCGAGAAAGCACAGCTTGCGTGGGTTTACCCCCACGCAATCGAAGGCGCTGTTGTCCAGGGCGCGCACCTCCACGTACTCGACACCGGCCCGTGCCAGCGCCTGGGTGGTGCGCTCGCCCGCGCGCGGCGCCCGCTTGGGCCGGATGTAGCTGTAGTACTCGTTTTCGATCTGCAGCACATTGCTCGAAAGCTGCTGGTATTCGTGGTCACGCAGCACGCCCAGCGCGGCGAACGGTGCGTGCGGCGCATGGATGGCGTGGCGCAGATCGCGCAGGTACTCCTCCAGGCTGTTGACCGATACCGCGACTTCCGCCTGATTGCGGTTGCGGTAGCCGATGTCGCTCATGCGCAGCGAAGTCGCATATGGGCCGATCAGCGTCTCGGACCCAAAGGCTGTCAGCGCCGGATCGCTGCGACCCTGCAGGAACGAACGGCACAGCGCCGGGGATGCGCCAAACAGGTATGAGACGATCCAGCCGTGGCGGCGATAGTTGCGCAGCAGCTCGAAGTAGCTGGCACTGCGAAATACCTGGCCGCTGTCGTGGTTCTGGCAGAGGTCCGCATACAGCGGCCAGAAAGCCACCGGCAGCGAGTAATTGAAATGCACGCCCGAGATGGCCTGCATCATGCCGCCGTAACGGACCTTCAGTCCGTGCCGATAGATCGACTTCAGCCGGCCCTGGTGCGATGAGCCGTAGCGCGCGATCGGAATCTCATCGTCGTTGCGGATGTCGCACGGCATCGAGGTCGCCCACAGCAGTTCCTCGCCGAGGTGGCGATAAACGAACTGGTGCAGGTCGCACAGGTACGCCACCAGCGAGTCGTTGTCGGGAAAGGTCGGCGTGACCAGCTCGGTCAGCGCCTCGGAATAGTCGGTCGTGATATGCGGATTCGTCAGCGCCGAGCCGAGGCTCGGGGGGTGGGGCGTCTGCGCAATGCGGCCTTCCGGCGTCACGCGCAGCGACTCACGCTCGAGGCCGCGGCTGCCGCGGGCAAGCAATTGCTGCTCGCGGCTATTACTTATCGCAGCAAGCCGTCGCTCGAAAACGCGATCGACGCCAGAAGCGCTCATCCTTCCTCCCCCTGCTCATGCGGGCGTGGCATCCTATCAGCCTCGTTGTGAAATTATGAACGCGGCTCGCTGGAGGCGGACATGCTGATCGGGACTACAACTTCGCGCGTCGCCATCCTGGGTGGGGTGCGCACGCCGTTCGCTCGTTCTCACACTGCCTATACCGGAACCGACAACCAGGAACTGCTGACTGCCGCGCTGCGGGCGCTGGTGGATCGATACCGGCTGCAGGGTCAGCGGCTGGGCGATGTGATCGCCGGGGCCGTGATCAAGCACCCCAAGGATTTCAACCTGACCCGCGAATCGCTGCTCTCCACCGGCCTGGACCCCGAGACCCCCGGCCTGGACGTGCAGCGCGCCTGCGGCACCAGCCTGGAGGCGGCCATACTGATCGCCAACAAGATCGCCCTGGGCCAGATCGAGGTCGGCATCGCCGGCGGGGTCGACGACCTCAGCGATCCGCCGGTGGTCTACCCCAAGTCCTATCAGCGCCGGCTGCTCGAGAGCTTCCGCGGCCGCAGCTTCGGCCAGCGCCTCAAGCCCTGGCTCGGTATCAAGCGCGCCGATCTGAAACCGGTGCTGCCGGCGGTGGTGGAGCCGCGCACCGGCCTGTCGATGGGCCAGAGCTGCGAACTCATGGTGAAGACCTGGAAAGTCACGCGCGAACAGCAGGACCAGCTCGCCTTCGAGAGTCATGCCAAGGCCACCGCCGCCTGGAAAGCGGGTTTCTACGACGACCTGGTAGTGCCCTTTCGCGATCTGAAGACCGACAACAACATACGTGCCGATGCCTCGCTGGAGCGGCTGGCAAAGCTCAAGCCCGTGTTCGATCTCAGTGGTGGCGGCAGTCTCACGGCCGGCAACAGCACGCCGCTGACCGATGGCGCTGCAGCCCTGCTGCTGTCCTCGGAGCGCTGGGCCGCGGAACACCGCCTGCCGGTACTTGCGTGGCTGCGCGCCGGCAAGACCTGGGCGGTGGACTTTGCCAGCGGCAAGGAAGGCCTGCTGATGGCGCCGGCCTACGCCGTGGCGGAAATCCTGCGGGACACGCAGCTGAAACTGCAGGACTTCGACTACTACGAGATTCACGAAGCCTTCGCGGCCGTGCCGCTGTGCCTGCTGCGAGCCTGGGAATCGGCCGAATACTGCCGCGAACGCCTGCGGCAGGAAGGCGCGCTGGGTTCCATCGATACCTCGAAGATGAACGTCAAGGGCGGCAGCGTGGCTATCGGGCACCCATTCGCGGCCACCGGCGCACGCATCATCGCCACGCTGGCGAAACTGCTCGCGGATGATTCCTCGGCGCGCCTGGGGCTGGCATCGGCCTGCACCGCCGGCGGCATGGGTGTCACCGCCATCCTGGAGCGCGCGTGAGCCAACGTGAAAAACTGATGGCGCGCGACGGCCACACGTTTGGTACTTACATTGCCAAGCCGGCCGGCAAACCGCGGGGCGGCGTGGTCATCGTGCAGGAGATCTTCGGGCTGACGCCTCATATCTGCCGGGTGGCGGACGACTGGGCCCAGCAGGGCTACTTGACCATAGCGCCGGCACTGTTCGACCGTGTCGCACGCGACATCGTGCTCGGCTATTCGCCGCCCGAGGTCGAAAAGGGCCGCGGCTACCGCCAGCAGATTTCCACCGGCCAGGCGGTGCTCGACATCGCCGCGGCGGCCGCGTTTTGCCGGCACGCCGGCAAGGTGGCCGTCATAGGGTTCTGCTGGGGCGGACGCCTGGCCTGGGCCGCGGCCGCGGAGGTGCCGCTCGGCGCCGCAGTCTGCTACTACGGCGGCGGCATCCCCGAGGAGCTGCCGAAGACGCCGAAGTGTCCGACGCTGCTGCATTTTGGCGAAAACGATCACTCCATCCCGCTCAGCGACATCGAACGGCTCAGGCAGGCGTACCCGGCCGGCGACTATCGGCTCTACCCCGCAGGCCACGCCTTCAGCAACGACGATCGGCCCCAAAACTACGATGCGGCCTCGGCGGCGCTGGCGCGCGAACGCACCAGCGCGTTTCTGGCAGCGAACATCGGCTGACGCCTAAGCCACCCATGGCGAGCACACCGGCCGCCGTCCTGATCGTCAATACAGGTACGCCGCAAGCGGCCAGTAGCGGCGCAGTGTTCAGTTACCTGCGGCGGTTCCTGTCCGATCCACGCGTGATCGAATTGCCGCGGGCGCTGTGGCTGCCCCTGCTTTACGGCCTGGTGCTGCCGCTGCGTTCCCCGCGCAGCGCCCAGAAATACCGGGAGATCTGGCGCGATGAAGGATCGCCGCTGCTGTTCCACAACTCGCGGTTGCGGGAGGCGCTGGCGCGCGACTTGGGTGCTGCGCGCGGCGCCTGCCGCGTCGAGCAGGCTTTCCTCTACTCGCCGCCGTTCGTGCCCGATGTACTCGAGACGCTGCGCGCGGCCGGAACACGGCGCCTGGCCGTGCTGCCGCTGTATCCCCAGAGCAGCGGTGCGACCACCGGGGCGGTTTACGACCAGGTGGCCGATGGCCTGCGTAGCTGGCGGGCAATGCCCGAACTGCGCTATGTGGCCAGTTATTTCGACGCGCCCGAGTACATCGACGCACTCGCAGCCAGCGTGCGCGAGCATTGGAACCTGCACGGCCGCAATGGCCACCTGCTGATGTCGTTTCATGGCATCCCGCTGTCGTACGTCACGCGCGGCGATCGCTATGCCGAGGAGTGTCACGCCACCGCGGCGCTGCTGGCCGCGGCGCTGGAGCTTGCGCCGCAGGACTGGTCCTTGAGCTTTCAATCGCGCTTCGGCGCCAATCGCTGGCTGACGCCCGCCACCGACTCGACGCTGGCGGAGTTGCCGCGACGAGGGATACGCGCAACGACCTTGATCTGTCCGGGCTTCGCGGTCGATTGTCTCGAGACGCTCGAAGAAATCGCGCTGCGCGGGCGCGAGTCATTCATGACCGCGGGCGGGGAGCGCTTCGACTATATCCCTGCATTGAATGGCCGCAGCGACCACTCGCTGGCGCTGGCGCAGATCCTGCTGCGCGCCACCAGCGATTGGGCTTAAGCCTCAAGGCAAACGATGTTCGGGCGCTTTCTCGAGCTCGCCATTGCGACCACGGACATTGCCGCATCGGTGCAGTTCTACGAGCGGCTTGGTTTCGCGCAGGTGCCTACCAATGATGCCTGGTCGCATCGCTACGGCGTGCTCACCGATGGCCGAATCCATATCGGCCTGCACGAACGCGAGATGCCATCGCCATCGATCTGCTTCGTGCTGCCTGAACTCGTGCAGGCACGCGCGCGGCTCACGACCGCGCGCTTCGAACCGGAACTTGCACGCCTGGGCGAGGATGAACTGCATCAGCTGCGGCTGCGCGATCCGGCCGGACTTGCCATCCTGTTACTCGAGGCACGCACCTACTCGCCGGCGGCGCCGCCGCCGCGCGGCGAATCGATCTGCGGCTACTTTTCCCACCTGAGCATGCCCGAGAGCGACTTCGACGCCGCGCGGGAATTCTGGGAGCGGGCCGGATTCGTCGCACTCGGGGAAGTCGATGAGCCCTATGCGCATGTGCCCCTGACCAGCGACCGGCTGGATCTTGCGTTTCACAAACCGCGTCTGTTCGATGCGCCGCTGCTGGTATTCGAGTGCGGTGACTGGAGTGCGCAGCGCGCACGGCTGGAGGCGACCGGGATCGAGCTATCGCAGGAGCTGCCGCGTGGGCAGGACCGCTCACGCGGCGGCCTGATCGAAGCGCCGGAAGGCACGCTGCTATGGATGATCGGCGCCGCCTGAATCCCCGACGCGCCGTGCCAGCACGCGGAAGCGCACGTGCATGGTCTCCGCCACTTTAATGGCGCCCAGTCCCACGCTGTAAGGTGTGAGTCCAAGCTGCGAGTGGGTGAGATCGAATTCGCCGCTGGCGGTGAGCGAGTCGGAATCCATCGCCAGCGATACGGGTACCGGCACCGTGCTGACATGATCGCGCACGGTGATCGACAGATTCGCCGTCCATTGATCGCCCTCGACGCTCAAGGGACCCGACTGCAGACGTATCACCGGAAAGTGCGCCGCATCGAGCAGCCTGTCGCCAAGCATGTGACCGCGGGTGCCGTCGATGCTGGCGGCGTCGATCGTCGCCTTGAAATCCTCGCCCTGCTCGGCACGCAGCGCCGTCTCGTCGATCGACAATGCCGCGACCGGAAACTCGAGCGTAAAAGTCGTGTTGACGGTGTCCTTCGGCACCACCACCTCACCCGAGAGCTGACGCACCCGCAGCACATGGTTGTGACCGAGCCGGGCCATGCGGCCGTCGCGGTAGACCAGGATCAAAACCTGCGAGGCCTCATCGTCGACGCGATAGTGATCGATGCGCTCGGGCACGATCACCGGCGCCGGCGGCGCTGCGGGCGGTAGCTGCGGCGGTGGCGGCGGGGGTGTGCGGCAGGCATTGAGCGCCAGCACGCCCGCCAGCAGCAGCCAGCGCAACCCTGCCACCCGGTTGGTGCGGGCGGCAGCCGATGGTACGAACATCATTTCTTGGAACGACGCGCGGGCCGGCGTGGCCGGGTAGTTCGCTTCGGTCGCCGCGTCACGCGCCGCCGCGCGGACTTGCCGCGGATGGAAGCCTTGGGCTTCGCGCGCCCGGGTGTACGCGTCGCCACGCGCGACTTCCGGCCGGTGCGCCTCGCCGCTGCCCTGCGCTTTGCCTGAGGCACAGCCTTCTTCGCCACAGCCTTCTTCGCCACAGCCTTCTTCGCCGCAGCTTTCCGCGGCGTAGCTTTCCTCGGCGCAGCTTTACTCAACGGCCGCCTTTTCTGCGGCGACTTCCTCGGCGATGCCTTTTTCTGCGGCGCCTGCTCGCCTCGCAGCTGCGCGACGATGGCGGGATTCTCCAACGTCGAGATGTCCTGGGAGATTTCCTCGCCGCGCGCGATGGCACGCAACAGCCGGCGCATGATCTTGCCCGAGCGCGTCTTGGGCAGGCTGTCCGCGAAGCGGATGTCATCCGGCTTGGCGATAGGGCTGAGCTGCTGCGCCACCCATTGACGCAACTCGTTGATCAGCGCTGTGTCATCCGCCTGCGGACGCGGTCCACGGCAGACGACATATGCAAAGACGGATTCGCCCTTGATGTCGTGCGGACGTCCGACGACTGCAGCCTCGGCCACCTTGGGATGCGCCACGAGCGCCGATTCGATTTCCATGGTGCCCAGGCGATGGCCGGCGACATTCAGCACATCATCGATGCGGCCCACGATCCAGAAGTAACCGTCCGCGTCGCGATTGGCGCCATCACCCGCAACGTAGAAGCGGCCCTGGAATTTGTCCCAGTACGTGCTCAGGTAGCGCTCGTTGTCGCCCCATATCGTTCGCGCCAGCGACGGCCATGGCTTGCGCACCACGAGATAGCCGCCTGCCCCGGCCTTGGTCACCGATTCGCCCTGGTCGTCGACGATGTCGGCGAGTATTCCCGGCAGTGGCAGCGTGCAGGAGCCGGGCTTGGTAACGGTGACGCCCGGCAGCGGCGATATCAGGATGGCGCCGGTTTCGGTCTGCCACCAGGTATCGACGATCGGACAGCGCTCGTGGCCGATGACCCGGTGATACCACATCCAGGCCTCGGGATTGATCGGCTCGCCGACGCTGCCGAGCAGACGCAGCCTTGAAAGGTCGTACTTGGCCGGCACCGCGTCACCGAGCTTCATGAGCGCGCGGATCGCGGTGGGCGCGGTGTAGAAAATGGTGACGCCATGCGCCTGGCAAAGCTTCCAGAAGCGCCCGCCGTCCGGATAGGTCGGCGCGCCTTCGTACAGCAGAATGGTGGCGCCCGCGGCCAGCGGGCCATAGGCCACGTAGGTGTGCCCGGTCACCCAGCCGACATCCGCCGTGCACCAGAACACATCCTCATCGTGCAGATCGAATACCCACTCGAACGTGAGCCGCGCATTGAGAAGGTAGCCGGCGCTCGAGTGCTGAATGCCTTTGGGCTTCCCGGTGGAACCCGAGGTGTACAGCAGGTACAGCGGGTGCTCGGCGCTAACCCATTCCGGATCGCAATCGGTCGCGGCCGTCTCGATCAGTTCGTGCCACCAGCGGTCACGGCGCGCATCCATGTTCACGGGCGCGCCCGTGCGCTTCAGGACCACGACGGAGGTTACCGTGGGGCATCCCTGCGACAGCGCCTGGTCCACCGCGCTCTTGAGTCCGACGATCTGTCCGCCGCGCCAGCCGCCATCAGCCGTGATGACCAGTGTCGCGCCGGCATCCTCGATACGGTCGCGCAGCGACACCGCCGAGAAGCCGGCGAACACGACCGAGTGAATGGCCCCGATGCGCGCGCAGGCCTGCATGGCGACGATGGTCTCGGGTACCAGCGGCATGTAGATGACGATGCGGTCGCCCCGACGGGCGCCCAGGCCCTTGAGCACGTTGGCGAAGCGGCAGACCTGCGCGTGAAGTTCGCGGTAACTGAGCGTGCGCGTGTCACCGGGCTCGCCTTCGAAAATGATGGCGCGCTTGTCGGCCCGATCCGCCAGGTGCGCATCCAGGCAGTTGTAGGAGACATTCAGTTCGCCATCGCCAAACCAGCGATAGTTGGGCGCCTCGCTTTCATCGAGCGTCTGCGTGAACGGCCGATGCCAGTGCAGGTGGGAGCGCGCCAGATCAGCCCAGAAGCCGGTGTAGTCCTCTGCGGCCCGCCGGCGCATGGCTGCCAGGTCGGCCGGCTTGACCCGCGCCCTGGCCGTGAACGCGGCCGCAGGCGCAAAGCTGCGCTTCTCGCGCAGCGCCGATTCGATGTCCGTGGCTGCTTTCTTTTGCGCTGTCACGTCCGCCCCACCCGGTTGCCACCCATTCGATCCGCAGGATACCTCAATGACCGCGCGCACAAATCCCGCCTTTCGCCTACATGCCGTGGGCCGATTTGCGCGCTAGAATCAATCCCTATCGCCCGTCCGGGCTTGCGTACCAGGGGGACAAGACGATGTCGGATCACGTTTCACGCCGCGATGCATTGAAGAAAGTCGTGCTGATGCTTGGAGTGGTCGCGGTCGCGCGCCCTGGTCAGAGGGTTCACGCCGCTGACCTGCCGCACCTGGATCCGACCGATCCCACCGCGAAGGCGCTCGGCTACACCAGCGATGCCAAAACCGTCGATGCCAAGGCGTTCCCGCAGTACAAAGCCGGTTCCGCCTGCAATAACTGCCTGCAATTCCAGGGCAAGGCCGGCGATGCCTGGGGTCCTTGCAGCATTTTTGCCGGCAAGCAGGTCAATGCCAACGGCTGGTGCCAGGTCTACGTCAAGAAGGCCTGATCACACCCGATTGCCGCTCGCCGTCCGGCTGAGGCGCTCGGCCTGACGGCGCAGCAGCATGCCGAAGCCCTGGGCTTCGCAGAAAGATTCGATGAGCGCGAGGTCCGGCACCCGGCGACGCAGTTCCGCGTGGCTGGTCTGCATGGGCACATTGCAAACGATTCTCGTTAACGAACGCGCCAGGTAGGCAGCATCGCGGTGCGTTCGCAGGCGCGCCGGCAAGCCCGACGCCCCCCGCAGCGGCAGCTGCGCCACCGCCTCCAGCTGCTCGAACAGCTCATCGATCGAGGCGCAGTGTGTCATCAGCAGCGCGGCGGTCTTGGCGCCCACACCCGGCACGCCGGGTACGTTGTCGACGCTGTCGCCGCGCAGGGCGAGATAGTCGGCCATGCGTTCGGGGATGACGCCGAAACGCGCTGCGATCTGCTCGTAGCGATATTCGGCCGCATCGCTGTAGTCCCAGAAAACATCCGCCGGACCGATCAGCTGGGCCAGGTCCTTGTCACGGGAAACCACCGTCACCGGCACGCCCTCGGCGCGGCATAGGGCGGCCAGCGTTCCGATCAGATCGTCGGCCTCGTACTGCTCATCGGCGAATTCCGCGATCCCGAGGTGGCGGCAATACTCGCGACAGAGCGCGAACTGTCGCGCCAGTTCGGGTGGCGCCGGGTCGCGATTGGCTTTGTAGGCCGGGTAAAGCGTATTGCGAAAGCAGCGCCCATGGCTGGCATCGAAGGCCACCGCGACATAGTCGGGCTGTTTGCGCTCGAGCAGATCACTCAGGAAGCGCGCAAAGCCGTAGAGCGCGTGTGTCGGCTGGCCATCGGCATCGGCAAGATCGGGCGGCAGCGAATACCAGGCGCGAAAAATATAGACCGAGGCGTCGATCAGGTAGACCACTGACCGCGCCGGACTCAGGCGCGCCAGCGCGCAATACGAGCGTGCAGCGGGCTGCTGCGCGGGAAATGCGCTAACAGGTACTCCATCTGGTCGGCCAGCACACGACGCCCCTTCAGGAAGATGTATTCGGCGTAGGTCGGGGTGAACGGCACCGCGATCAGCTGCATCTTGGCCTGCTCGGGCGTGCGCCACGCCTTCTCGTTATTGCAGCGGCGGCAGGCGGCCACGACATTGGTCCACACGTCGTGGCCCCCCTGGCTGAAGGGACGCACGTGATCGCGTGACAGCTCGCGGCTCGGAAAGCGTTGGGCGCAGTACATGCAAACATAGGCATCGCGCCGGAACAGCGTTTCATTGTTCAGCGGCGGCACATAGTCGTGGCGCGTATTGCCCGGATTACCGGTGTGCCCCAGGGTCGCGACGATGGAGCTGACTTCGAGCACGGTGCGGTGTCCGCTGCGCGCGTTGACCCCGCCATAGAGACGGTAGAGCAGCGAACCGCAGGTATAGGCCACCTGGTCCTGGTGATAGAGCCGGGCGGCCTCGCGGTAATCCACCCACTCGAGTGGCATACCGGCAACGTCCGTCCGTAGCACCATTTGCGACAAACCGTGCCCCGACGACCCCGCCAATAGCTCGAATTCTGATTCGTGTTGCATGGAGCCAACGCTCATGAACTGTAAGATACGGCAGGGTTGTGCGAGAATTCAACGACTAAGGTCTCAACGGTCTCGACAAACATCGCCGGGGCGCTCGCCGATGGGCGTTCGCACCCGCCCCGCCCTCGGGCGGCTAAAGTGAGGAGAACGATATGCCGGTCACGATCGGTGCGCTCCGTGAGCGCGCGCCCGGAGAGACGCGCGTCAGCCTGGTCCCGGAGATTGCCGATAAATTGGCCGCAGCCGGCGTGCGCGTGCTGCTCGAACACGGTGCCGGCACGAACGCTCAATTTCCCGATGCCGCCTACAAAAAGGTCGAATGGGCCGACAGCGCCGAGGCGGTGCTCGCCGCGGCCGACGTGCTGCTGACGGTGCAGCCGCTGACCATTGAACAGATCGGTGGCCTCAAGAACGGCGCCATCGTGGTGGGCTTCATGCAGCCGCATTCACATGTGCCCGAGGTGAGTGCGCTGCGCGATCGGCAGATCACCAGCTTCGCGATGGAACTGGTGCCGCGCATCTCGCGCGCGCAGTCGATGGATGCGCTGTCCTCGCAGGCTGCGGTAGCAGGCTACAAGGCCGTGCTGATTGCCGCCGACACGCTCGACCGCTTCCTGCCCATGCTGACCACCGCCGCCGGCACCATCCGTCCGGCACAGGTGCTGATCGTCGGCGTCGGTGTCGCCGGGTTGCAGGCGATTGCCACCGCCAGGCGACTCGGCGCCGTGGTGGAGGCCTACGATGTTCGCAGCGCCACCAAGGAGCAGGTCAAGTCGCTGGGTGCGAAGTTCGTCGACACCGGCGTATCGGCCGAGGGCTCGGGCGGGTACGCGCGCGAGCTCACCGACGATGAGAAGCGCAAGCAGCAGGAAGTGCTCGATTCGCGCATCGCGGTAGCCGATGCAGTCATCACCACCGCATCGGTTCCCGGCCGCCGCGCGCCGCGGATCGTCTCGCGCGCGGCAGTAGAACGCATGAAGCCCGGCAGCGTCATCGTCGATATCGCCGCCGAGTCCGGCGGCAACTGCGAACTCACGCAGGCCGGCCAGACCGTGCTGCATCAGGGTGTCAGGATCGTCGGTCCGGTAAACCTCGCGGCGCAGCTGGCATTTCATGCCAGCGAAATGTACTCCCGCAATCTTTACAACTTCTTGAAGAGTGCGATCGCAAAGGATGGCTCGCTCGCGATCGATTGGCAGGACGAGGTATTCGCGCAGTCCTGCCTGACGCACGCGGGCGTCATCAAACACGAGCCTACGCTCAAGCTGGTGGAGGCATCATGACCGGGATCGTCGCACTGTATATCTTCATGCTGGCCGCGTTCACCGGCTACGAGGTGATCGCGAAAGTCCCGGTCATCCTGCACACGCCGCTGATGTCGGGCTCGAACTTCGTGCACGGCATCGTGCTCGTGGGCGCAATGGTGGCGCTGGGCGCCGCCACCTCGCCGCTCGAGAAGACCATCGGCTTTATCGGCGTGCTGCTGGCAGCCGGCAATGCGGTCGGCGGCTACGCCGTCACCGAGCGCATGCTCGAGATGTTCAAGGCAAGCGGCGCGCGCAAAGGCGGCGGGGCCAAGGGGAGCCACTGATGCTCGACTACCTCAACGCCGCAGCGCTGATCCAGGCCAGCTACCTGGTCACTGCGTTCCTCTTCATCATGGGCCTCAAGCGGATGAGCTCGCCGGTTACGGCGCGCAGCGGCATCCTCTGGGCGGGCGCCGGAATGCTGGTCGCGACACTGGCGACCTTCTTCTATCCCGGCATGAGCAACTACCCGCTGATTATCATCGCCGTGGCGATCGGCGGGTCGATCGCGTGGATCAGCGGCCGTCGCGTCGCCATGACCGACATGCCGCAGATGATCGCGCTCTACAACGGCATGGGCGGCGGCGCGGCTGCTGCCATCGCCGCGGTGGAGCTGTATCGCGGCGGCGAGATGTCGCATACGGAAGCAACCCTCGCCGTGGTCGGCGCCATCATCGGTGCGATCTCCTTCAGCGGCAGCCTGATCGCCTTCGCCAAATTGCAGGGGCTGATCCGCAAGGCGGTGCGTTTCGGCGGCCAACAGCTGCTGAATCTGCTGCTGCTGGCCGGTGCCATCGTCTGTGCGGTAATGATCGCTTCCGGCATCAATGCCTCGCCTGCGGTCATCACCGGCCTGTTCGCGCTGGCGCTGGTGCTTGGCCTGTCGATGACTTTGCCGATCGGCGGCGCCGACATGCCGGTGGTGATCTCCCTCTACAACGCGTTGACCGGCCTCGCCGTTGCCTTCGAGGGATTCGTGCTCGGCAACGCCGCCATGATCATCGCCGGCACGGTGGTCGGCTCGGCCGGCACGCTGCTGACACAGTTGATGGCGCGCGCCATGAACCGCTCGCTCGGCAACGTGCTGTTCTCGGGCTTTGGTGATACCGGCGGTGCCGCCACGCAGGGTACGGTCACCGGCAGCATGAAATCCATCGATGCCGCCGACGTTGGCGTCATGCTGGCTTTTGCGCAGAAGGTCATCATCGTCCCGGGTTATGGCATGGCCGTGGCACAGGCGCAGCACAAGGTGTGGGAGTTGTCACAGCTGCTGATCGATCGCGGCGTCACCGTCCGCTTTGCCATCCACCCGGTAGCAGGCCGCATGCCCGGCCATATGAACGTGCTGCTGGCGGAAGCCGGTGTTCCCTACGATCTGATCGCCGATCTGGAAGAAGTGAATTCCGAGTTCGAGACCGCCGATGTGGCGCTGATCATCGGCGCCAACGACGTGGTCAATCCGGTGGCGCGCAACGACAAATCCAGCCCGATTTACGGCATGCCGATCCTCAACGCCGACAAGGCCAAGAACACGATCGTCATCAAGCGCGGCCAGGGCGCGGGCTTTTCGGGGATCGAGAATGCGCTGTTCTATCTGGACAACACCCGCATGCTCTACGGCGACGGCCAGGCGGCCGTGTCGCAGCTGATAGCCGCCGTCAAGGCGGCCTAGCGCACGCGCTGCGAATGCTCGCCGGGCGGCCGCTGCCCGGCGCCGCGTTCGAGTCGCAGCTGCCGCTGCCGTTGCAGCATTTCCGTTCGTTCCCGCGGCGTGGCATTGAGCCAGCGTTCACGCAACTGCGCACGCTGCGCCGGCGGCAAGGTGGAGTAGGCATGGAAATTCTGTCGCACAGCCTGCTGCTGCTGCGGCGAGAGTTGCTGAAAACGCTGCCAGCGCTGCCGGATGATGGCCTGCTGTCCAGGCGGCAACTGTTGCCAGGTCTGGAACCGTCCGCGCGCATCCAGACGCTGTTGTGGCGTCATCGACGCCCAGCGTTGGGCGCCCGTGGCCAATGCCTGCTGACGGTCGGGGGGCAAACTCGACCACTGCGGCTCGAATCGTCCGAGCGCCTGCTGCTGCTGTTGCGACAGCGACGACCACGGCACGGGTGCGCCCCCCGGTGGCGCCGGCGGCGCCGGCTCGGCGGCTGCGACCGTAAGGCTGGCCAGCAGCAGCACGGCGAACAGTGCGTAGCGGCGAATCATGGCGACGCTACCGTTTTGCCGGCGTCCGAAGGCGGATCAACGGCTGCGGGACGAGTGACTGTCGGTGGATTGGTGGCGGGAGCGGGAGCCGGTGCGGTGAGGTTATTGCCGGGAACGGCGCGCCGCGCGACCTTGTCGATGTCCGTGCGCGCGAGATAGTCATGCCAATCCTTGTCCTCGGAATCCACCGAGCCCAGAAACTCCAAAAAGCCATCGTCGGGCGACTCGGTAGCCCGAGGGGCTGTAGTCACCGTAATTGCGATCAACAGGGCTCCGAGCAGCGATATGCCGCGCCTCAAGTACCGACTGATGGCGCGCTTCCGCCTTTCGCTTCGTTGGCCGCCCATTCGTAGAAATCGTAATCCACATCCCCGTCACGGCCTAGCTGTACGGCATCGCTGTCCGCCAGCATCTCCAGATCTTCCGGTCCGGCGCTCGCCAATACACTGGCCACCGGGCTTTCACCCCGCGGTCCCACCAGGAAAAGCACCGCCAGGGTGGCCGCCGCCAGCGCACCGGCACCGGCCGGTACCCAGCGGCGCAGGGCGCCTGAATACCAGGACGGGCGAGCGGCCAGCGCCGCGTAACGCGCGCGCGTCAGCCGCGAACGCGTATGGGCCGGCAGGCCCTCAACGCTCTCGCGCAGCAATTGCCGTGTGCGCTGCTCGAACGCGGCAGCACCCTCATCGAGCGCATCGCTAAACCCATCGCTCCGGTTGTCGGCTCCGGATGTCATATGGTGAAATCTCCCAGCTTTGAACGCAGCGCCTGCAGCGCTCGAAAGTAATGTGTCTTTACGCTCCCCTGCGAACACTTCATGGCCGCCGCGGTTTCCGCAACGTCGAGACCTTCGATATTGCGCAGCAGAAAGGCTTGGCGTTGCCGTCCCGGCAGTTCCGTCAAGGCGTGTTCCAGCGCCTGAATCATCTGATCCGATTCGATCTGCGCGGCTGGGGTCGGACCCGCAGCGGGCGCCTGATCGATGGGATCGGGCATCTCTTCCTCGGCGTCCTCTCCGCGCCAGGGCAGAACACTCATGACTCTTTGCCGGACAATACGCCGGCGTTGGACGTCGCGAATCCGATTTTCCAGAATGCGGTAAAAAAGCGGCCGCCATTCTTCGGCCGGTCGCGACGCGTAGCGGTGCGCCAGCTGCATCATGGCGTCCTGCACGACGTCGAGCGCATCCGCCTCATGGCGCAGCGCGATCTGTGCGATCCTGAAGGCCTTCCGTTCCACCTCGGCCAGAAAGGTTTCGAGAGTGCGCGCACCATCCTGGGCCGAATCACGCAAGTGAGCTTTCCCGAGCGGGAGCAGATCGGATGTCTGTGATCCAAGATTAGCAAACGCGAGCATTTGCGGGGCACCGGCGCAGATAGGGGACTAGGGCTCACAGGGCAGAACGGCGCATAAATGGTTTTGGTTGACAGCGGTTTGCGCTCGCGGAAGGTCACGGAAATCATCCACTTATTTGACGCTTGTCAAAACACTGTCACGGTCGGTGGGCGCCATCTTGCCGCCGTGGCTGGAGCAGGAACTCAAAGCATTGATCCTGAAAGGAAATGCGGTTTGGTCATAATTTCATCAAATTGACATGAAAGCCGTAAAACACCGGTGATTTTGCGCGTGCAACCTGAGCTGTCCACAGACTTATCCACAGCGATTGTGGACAAAGCCGCAGCGGCCGAGCCGGCAGTGCTGCGCGTGGCGATCGATATGCCGCGCGCCACGCTGTTCGACTATCTGCCGCCGGTCGGCTTCCGCGCCGCGCAGGTGCCGCTGGGCGCACGGGTCCGTGCGCCGATCGGGACCCGCGACAGCGTCGGAGTGGTGGTTGAGTACGGCGAGCGGTCCGCGGTGGGTTCCGACCGGCTCAAGCCCATCCGGCTCCTGATCGACGACGCGGCGCTGTTTGATGAGCCGCTGCTGCGCCTGCTGCGCTGGACGGCGCAGTACTACCACCACCCGCTCGGCGAGGTGATTTCGGCCGCCATACCCAAGGCGCTGCGGGAAGGGACGTCCGCCGAACCGCAGCGGGAATGCTGGCGCATCCGGGACAGCGCGCCAGAGGCGATCGACGCCGCGCTGGATGGCCTGCGCCGCGCGCCGCAACAGCGGGCGCTGTTCTCGTTGCTGGCCGCGCAGCCCGGCGGGCTCCCCGCCGACCGGATCGCATCGCAGCTACCCAACTGGCGGCCTTCGGCGCGGGCACTGGCGGGGCGCGGGCTGCTCGAACCGTACCAAGCGCGGGATGACTCTCCGGCCGAGCAGCCTCCGGACTCCCCTGCCGACCCGGATATCCCCCCGGTGCTGTCCGAGGCGCAGCGCGAGGCGGTGGCTCGCATCGATGCGGCGGCGGGCTCCTTTGCGGCCTTCGTGCTGCAGGGCGCTACCGGCAGCGGCAAGAGCGAGGTCTACCTGCAGTGCGCTGCACGCACGCTGGCGCGCGGCGAGAATGTGCTGGTGCTGGTGCCCGAGATCGCTCTGACGCCTCAATTGGTCGAGCGATTCCGGCGGCGCCTGCCCGGCACGATCGCCGTGCTGCACTCCGGACTCACCGACGGTGAACGGCTCGCCGCCTGGCGCGAGGCGCACTCGGGCCGCGCACGTATCGTGCTCGGCACGCGCTCGGCCGTATTCGCGCCGGTCCGGCGCCTCGGGCTCATCGTGGTCGATGAAGAGCACGACAGTTCCTACAAGCAGCATGAGAGCGGCTGTCGCTACTCGGCCCGCGACCTGTGCGTGGCCCGCGCCGGCCAGGCGCGGGTCCCGGTGGTGCTGGGCTCGGCGACGCCGGCCTTCGAGACCCTGCACAACCTCGAGCTCGGCCGTTACCAGGGGTTATCGCTGCCTCGTCGCGAGGATCAGCCCGAGGCGCCCCGACTCGCGCTCATCGACCTGCGCGCGCACGCGGTGACCCAGGGGCTGGCGACCCCCGTGGTCGATGCGCTGCGCCGGCACCTCAGCGCCGGCGCGCAGGTTCTCGTCTTCATCAATCGCCGCGGCTACGCGCCCACGCTGCTGTGCACGGTCTGCGGCTGGATTGCACCCTGTCACCAGTGCGACGCGCGGCTGACGGTCCACCGGGGCGCGGCCGAACTGCGCTGCCATCACTGCGGCGCAGTTGAGCCGCTGCCGGAGCGCTGCCAGCGCTGCGGCTTTGCTGTCAAACCCGTCGGCCAGGGCACCGAGCGGGTCGAGGAGACACTGCAGAACCTGTTTCCGGGCGAGGCGCTGATCCGCCTCGACCGCGATACCGCCAGCAGTCCGGCGGAACTGGAAGCGCGCATGCGCCAGGTGAGCAGCGGCCAGGCCCGCATACTCGTGGGCACGCAGATCGTCACCAAGGGGCATCATTTTCCAGGGATCGCGCTGGCGGTCGTTCTGAATGCCGACCAGGGCCTTTTCAGTACCGACTTTCGAGCCGCCGAGCGGCTCGCCCAGACCATCGTGCAGGTCGCCGGCCGCGCCGGGCGCGAGCACTCGCGCGGCGAGGTCCTGATCCAGACCGAGTATCCCGACCACCCGCTGCTGCAAAGCCTGATAGCGGGTGGTTACGAGGGCTTTGCCGCCACGGCCCTGCGCGAACGAGAGGGCGCGCAGTGGCCGCCCTATGGCCGCCTGGCGCTGCTGCGGGCCTCGGCCCTCACTGCCGCGGCCACGCTCGATTTCCTGAATGCGGCTCGCGCGGTGGCGCCCGCCATGGCCGGCGTACGGGTGCTGGGGCCCGTCGCCGCGGCGATGGCGCGGCGAGCCGGGCGGCACTATGCGCAACTGCTGCTGGACAGTCGCGAGCGCGGCCCGCTGCACCGGCTGCTCGATCAGTGGCTGCCGCTGGTGGCCGAGCTGCCGCAGGCGCGCCGCGTGCGCTTCGCCCTCGACGTCGACCCCATCGATACGCAGTAAGCGGAGCGCCTGCGGTAGACTCGCCGGCCGATTTGCTGCGAGGACCACTGGGAGTGAAAGAGGAGCTCGAGCGACTCATCGCGCAGGCCGTCCAGTCGCTGGTCGGTTCGGTGCTGCCGCAGCCGATCGATCCGGGCGCGATCAGCGTCGAGCGCACCCGCGATGCGACTCATGGCGACTACGCCAGCAGCATCGCGTTGAAACTGGCGCGCGCTGCCCGCAAGCCGCCGCGCGAAATCGCCGAGGCGATCGTGGCGGCACTGCCGCCGAGTCCGCTGCTGACGCGCGCCGAAGTCGCCGGCGCCGGATTCATCAATTTCCATCTCGCCCCGAGCGCCCAGAGCGCGGTACTGGCGCAGGTGCTGGACCTGGCCGGCCGCTATGGCGAGAGCAACGCCGGCCGCGGTGAGAAAATCCTGCTCGAGTTCGTCTCGGCAAATCCCACCGGGCCATTGCACGTGGGCCACGGGCGCCAGGCGGCCTATGGCGCCACGCTCGCCAACCTGCTGCGCGCGGTCGGCTACGAGGTGGCGCGCGAGTACTACATCAACGATGCCGGGCGACAGATGGACATCCTGGCCGTCAGCACCTGGGTGCGCTACCTGGAACGCTGCGGCGAGACAGTGCCATTCCCCTCCAATGGCTATCGCGGCGACTACGTGCACGCCATTGCCGCGCAGCTGTTCGAGCGCTGCGGCCGCGAGCTGGCCCGCAGCGCCGCGGAGGTGGGTTCGCAGCTGCCGCCCGATGCGCCCGCGGGTGACAAGGAGCGGCATATCGATGCGCTCATCGCCCGCATGCGCGCGTTGCTGGGAGCGGCCGGCGTCGACACGGTGCTCGAAGTGTCGCTGGCCGCAATGCTCGGCGACATTCGCGAGGACCTGTCCGCCTTCGGCGTGGAATTTGATCGCTGGTATTCCGAACGCGAGCTGGTGCAGAGCGGCGCGGTCGAGCACGCGCTTGAGAAGCTCGAGGCGAACGGCCAGCTGTATCGCAAGGATGGCGCCACCTGGTTTCGGGCCAGCCAGTTCGGCGATGACGAGGATCGGGTGCTGGTGCGCGCCAACGGCCAGCGCACCTACTTCGCGCCTGACATTGCCTATCACCTGCAGAAGCGCGAGCGCGGCTTCTCACGCCTGATCGATGTGCTGGGCGCGGATCATCATGGCTATGTCGCGCGGATACGCGGCGCACTCACCGCCATGGGCGAACCCGGCGACTGCCTGGAGGCGTGCCTGATCCAGTTCGTGAGCCTGTTCCGTGGCGGGCTGAAAATTCCAATGGGCAAGCGCGAGGCGCAATTCGTGACGCTGCGGCAGCTGCGCGAGGAAGTGGGCAATGATGCCTGCCGGCTGTTCTACCTGATGCGCAGCCACGATCAGCCGCTGGATTTCGATCTCGAGCTGGCCAAATCGCGCAGCAATGAGAATCCCGTGTATTACCTGCAGTATGCGCACGCGCGCGTCTGCAGCGTGCGGCGGCAACTCGAGGCGCGCGGGCTCAGTTTCGACCAGGCGCTGGCACTGCAAAGTCTCGAGCGCCTGGAATCGACGCATGAGCAGGCGGCACTCACAGCCCTGACGCGTTACCCGGAAGTGTTGCGGCAGGCGGCCGACGCGCGCGCGCCGCATGCACTGGTGCATCACCTGCGCGAACTCGCAACCGCCTTTCACAGCTGGTACAACGCCGCCACGTTCATCGTCGAGGATGCGGGCCTGCGCAATGCGCGACTCGCGCTGGCCTTCAGCGTGCAGCAGGTGCTGGCCAACGGCCTGGCCCTGCTGGGCGTGTCGGCGCCGGAGACCATGTGAGCGGCAAGCGCCTGACCACGCGCGACTACAAAGGCGCACGCCACGGTCAGTTCGATTTCGATTTCGCGCGCTGGCGGGACCTGGGACTGGGCCTGGCGGTGGGACTATGCGTGGCCGGGGTGGTGTACGTCTCCGATCACCGCGCGCCCGAGGCGCCGCCGGCCGAGCATCCCGTGCCGCGTCGTGCGAGCGCCGCCGATGCGGCCGCCGCCAGTACCGGGACTGCGGGGACCGATGCCGCCGCCGCCGATGGCGGAAGCCCCGCTGAAGCGAAGTACGATTTCTACCATATGCTGCCGAAGTTCGAGGTGGTGGTACCCGAGAAGGAACGCGGCACGCAGGTGGCGCCCGCGGCGCAGATCGATCGGCCGGGCGTGTATTTTCTGCAGGCCGGTTCGTTTCGCGACATCAACGTGGCCGAGCGCATCCGGGCACAACTGGGCAAGCTCGGCATCGAGGCCACCGTGCAACGCGTGGCCGTCGATGCCGATGTCTGGCACCGCGTGCGCATCGGACCGATCCGCGATCTTGCCAAGCTCAACCGGCTGCGCGCGCAGCTGCGGGCGAGCGAACTGGATGCGCTGGTGATTCGCGTCGACGACTAGCGTCGATGATTGACGCTCAGGCTCGCGCGATGCGCACCATGGCCGCGATGCTGCGCTCGACGTCGGCGCCCGTGGTGGACCAGTTGCTGACGCTGATTCTCATGGCGGTGCGTCCCTGCCAGACGGTGATCCCGCACCAGCAGGTGCCCTCGGCCTGAAGCGCTGTCACCACGCGGCGGGTCCGTGCATCATCGCCGAAGGCGACCAGCAACTGGTTGAGCACCACCTCGTTGAGCACTTCGTAACCGGCTGCTGACAGCCGCGCCGCGAATTCGCGCGCCTGCGCGCAGTTGCGATCCACCAGTTCCGCCAGACCCGCGCGCCCGAGGCTGTGCAGCGCCGCCCAGACCTCGACGCCGCGCGCCCGGCGTGACAGTTCGGGGGTGTAGTCGCAGGGGCTGCGTTCGAGGCCTGCGCCGGGCAGGTAATCGGCCGTGACGGCCATGGCGGCTGCCAGCGACTGCCGGTCGCGCACGAACGCGACACCACTGTCATAGGGCACATTCAGCCATTTGTGCGCGTCTGTGGCCCAGGAGTCCGCCAGCTCCACGCCCTCGACCAGCGCCCGATGCCGCGCTGACACCTTGGCCCAGAGTCCGAAGGCGCCGTCCACGTGCACCCACGCTCCCTGTTCCTGTGCCTTCGGAATCAGGCTCGCGAACGGATCGCAGGCGCCGGTATTGACGTTGCCCGCCTGCAGGCAGCAGATCGCAGGTCCCCTGATGGCGGGCAGCGCATCGGCGCGCATGCGTCCCTGGGAGTCGACCGGCACGCGCACCACGCGCGACCGCCCCAGGCCCAGCATCCCCAACGCCTTGGTCAGGCTCGGGTGCGCCTCGCCACCGACGACCACCGTGATCGGGGGCGCGCCGAACAGACCATCGGACTCGACATCCCAGCCGGCGCGCGCCAGCACTGCATGGCGTGCCGCGGCCAGCGCGGTGAAATTCGATACCGTGGCGCCGGTGACGAATCCCCCGGTAGTGCCGGGCGGTAAGTCGAACAATTCGTTGAGCCATGCCAGCGCGACCTGTTCGAGCCGTGCCACACCCGGCGTCGGGGCCAGGAAGGCGGCGTTCTGGTCCCAGGCCGCAGCCAGCCAATTGGCTGCCAGCGCCGCGGGCAGGCTGCCGCCGATGACGAAGCCGAAGAATCGCGGCCCCGCCATCGCCATGGTGGCCGGCGACACCAGCTCGTCCAGCAGCGCCAATGTCTGTGCAGGCGGCGAGGCGGCCGCCGGCAGCGGCGTGTCCAGCCGTCGCAGGGCATCGATGGCCGCAGCAGAGGGCGCCACCGCGCGGGTCTGCACGTCCGACAGGTAGCGGGTGCAGCGTTGGCGGACGTCTTCGAGCAGCCGCAGCGAGTCGGCGGTCCAGCCGGTCTGGGGCTGCGCCGTCACGCCGATTGGGGGACGTTGAATTCCGCCCGTGTGCTCTCGAACTCCGGCAGCGCCTCGCATCGTTCCGCGAGTGCGCGCAGCGCCGGGTATGGAGCCGCGTGGGGGCTGAGCGCCAGGGCTTCGGTCAGAAAGGTGAAAGCGCAGACCGTCGTAATGTCAGCCTGTGTCAGCTGCTCGCCGATGAGCCAGCGACCCGGGCCACGCTCGCCGGCATGCCGTTCCAGTTCCGTGAGCCCGCCATGCATCTGCGTTCGGCAGCGGGCCAGCCAGGGTTCGTGGCGCCGTTCGGGTGGTCGGAAGGCACGCTCGTAGACCTGTTCGCGCGCCTTGTCGGCCACGCCCACGGCGATTGCCATCAGCTTCAGCGCTGTGCGCCGCTCACGGCCCAGGCGGGGCAGCAGCGCGCGCTGCGGGCCCACCAGCTCGTCGAGATAATCCAGCAGCGCGGCCGATTCGAGCAGCACTTCGCCATCGTCGAGCACCAGCGTCGGCACGCGCACCAGCGGGTTGTACTGGCGGATGTGTTCGAAGTCCGCACCTACCGACCAGTTGCCGTGCTCGAAGGCGATGCCGCACAGCTTCAGGCTCACCGCCACTCGCCGCACATACGGCGAGTCGTACATCCCGATCAGCAGCATCGCCGGCCGGCCTCACTCATCAACCGCGTGCCCGATCTCTATGCCCAGCGAACGCAATTTGCGATACAGGTGCGTGCGCTCCATATCGACGCGCTTGGCGAGCAGGCCGACCTTGCCATTGCACAGCATGAGCTGCTGCTGCAGGTAGGCGCGCTCGAAATGCTCGCGTGCCTCGCGCAGCGGCAGCGCCAGCAGATCGTGCTTCACCAGCGGCTCGTCGGCGGGCGTTTGGGCCGAGAGTTCCCGTTCGACTTCTTCCAGCGCGATCTCCTCGCCGCCGGCGTTGAGCAGGAAGCGGCGCGTCAGATTGCGCAGCTCGCGCACATTGTCGGGCCAGGGATAGTTGCGCAGCCGATTCTGGGCCGCCACGCTGAAGCGCCGGAAGCGCAGACCCTCGGTTTCGGTGAGCGTGTCCACGTAGTGCCGCAGCAGCTCGGGCACATCCTCGGCGTAGTCGCGCAGCGCCGGCACGCGCACCAGCAGTACCGATAACTGCGCGTACAGATCGCGGCGGAATTCCTCCGACACCACGCGACTGACGATGCCGGGGCGCGCCGAGGTGACGATGCGCGTCTCCATGGCAATCGAGTCGGCATTGCCGCCGGCATGCGTGAAGCGACCGCTTTCCAGTACGCCGCTGAGCAGGCGTTGCGTAGCCTGGGGCACATCTTCCACATCGCCGAGGAACAGCGTGCCCTTGCGCGCCTGTTCGAACAGTCCCGCGCCGGCTCCAGGGGCGCCGCTGCCAAATAGCGTCGCCGCCGCGGTGTCCTCGCGCAGCGTGCGGCAATCGAGGGTGATGAAAGGCCCGGCAGCCGTCGGCCCGGAGTGATGCACGAAGCGCGCGAGCGCCTCGCGATCGGTCCCGGACTCGCCGAGCAGCAGCAGCGGCGCGCTGTAGGCTGCGAGACGGGTGAGCTCGGTGCGCAATTGCGCGATGGTGCGGCTGCGCCCGATGGGCGCCGCGCCGGCGAGGGCTCCGGCGCTGACGAATTTACCGCTCGGCCGACGCGAGCGCGCATCGAGTGCGCGTTCGACCGTGCGCAGCAGCTTCGCCAGCGAGAGTGGCTTCTCGACAAAGTCATAGGCACCGAGGCGGGTCGCCTCGACCGCGGTTTCGACCGTGCCGTGGCCGGACATCATCACCACGGGACAGCCATCGGCCGGTTCGCTCGACCACTCGCGCAGCAGCGTGATGCCGTCGGTGTCGGGCATCCAGATGTCGAGCAGCACCAGGTCAGGTGACTGGCGCGCGCGCGCGGTACGGGCCTGGGCAGCGTCGGCCGCGACCTCGACCTCGTATCCTTCTTCTGTCAGGATTTCCTGCAGCAGCCGACGGATATCGGATTCATCATCCACGACCAGGATTTTGCCGGCACTCATGCGCGTTCCCTCCGCAGCTCCACGCGTCGTTCTCCCCCCGCTGACAGCGACCGGTCCTGGTCGCTGACTGGCAGTAACACCAGTATCTTCGCGCCGCCCTCGGGTCGGTTTTCCGCCTCGATGCGTCCGCCGTGCTCTTCGACGATTCGTTTTACGATGGCCAGTCCCAGTCCGGTACCCCGCGGTTTGCCCGTGACATAGGGGTCGAACAGGCGGCCGAGCATCTCCTTACGGAATCCGGGACCGTTGTCCGCCACACAGATTACAGCGGCAAGTGCCCCTTCTGCACGCTGTTGTCGCGTGCTCAGTTCGACACAGCCGTCGGCGACGCCCGCCAGGGCCTCGATGCCGTTGGTAATCAGATTGGCCAGCAACTGCCGCATCCGGCCCCGGTCGGCGTTGATTTCCGGCAGCGTCGGGTCCAGATCGAGGCGGATTTCGGCCGCCGGGTCCTGCAGCCGGTACAGCTCGGCCACCTCGGTGACGAGCCCATTGAGACTGAAGTGCGCCAGCCGCATGTCCGGCGCGCGCGCATATTCGGAGAATGCATTGACCATCTGCTTCATGGCATCGACCTGCTGCACGATGGTGTGCGTGGCGCGCTCGAGCACCTGCGCGTCCTCGGCATTCATGGCTCCCAGCAGCTTGCGGCGCAGGCGTTCGGCCGAGAGTTGGATCGGGGTCAGCGGGTTCTTGATCTCGTGTGCGAGGCGCCGCGCGACTTCGCCCCAGGCCGCATCGCGCTGTGCGGAGAGCAGCGCGGTTATGTCATCGAACACGATCACCACGCCGCCGTGTTCGCGCTCGTCCGGCAGCGGCGTACACGCCCACAGCAGCACGCGTTCGCCGGCCTCGCCCGGCAGGATCAGTTGTTCGCGCCATTCGTCCCAACCGGACTCCAGCCGCCCTCGCAGCTCGTCGAGAAACTTCAAAAAGCGCGGATTGCCGGTGGCGAACTGCGCCAGGTTCGCTGCCGAAGTGGCGGCGCCGAAGTCACCGCCGAGAATCGTCGCGGCCGACTGATTGGCGCTATGCAGCTGCAACGCGCGGTCGGTGACGATGACCCCGGTGGACAGCCGCGACAGGATGATCGACAACCGCTCGCGTTCGCGCTCCACTGCCTGGCGGCTGCGCTTGGCCTCCTCGCTGGCGCGGCGCAGGCGCTTGGTCATGTCATTGAATGAATGCACCAGGAAGCCCATCTCATCGCGCGAGGGCAGCGGCAGGCGCGTGTCGAAGTCGCCCTTGCCGACCGCGCGGGTGCCCGCGATCAGATCCTGTACCGGACGCGTCAGGCGCTGCGCTGAGAACACCGCGCCGTAGACGGCGGCGAGCAGCGTCAGCAGCACCACCAGTGTCAGGGTCAGGCGAAAGCTGATCTTCAGCGGCTCGCGCACCGCCGACAGGTCGCCATACTGCGAAGAGGTGTGCTGCACCGCTTCAGCCAATGCCGAGAGCGCCTGGGGCACCTGGTAGTTGATCAGCAGATAGCGACGCGTGGTGTGTGCGGACACCGCATCGGCGATCGGCGCCGCGGTCTCGATCATGTACTGACCGTCCGCCTGGGGGTTGAGGCTCACATAGCTGCGGCCCGCGGCCACCTGCAGCGCCACGTCGGGCGGCAGCGGCGCCGGCTGCTGCGCCATCGGCGAATCGCTGCTGAGCGCGGCGGCACGCCCGGTCGCATCGTAGACGATGATTTCCTTGGCCTCGATCGAGCGCCGCTCCTCATCGAGCCGCTGCAGCAGCTCCGGTCCGTGCAGCTCGCGCAACGAGCGCGCCAGGCTCTCGGTGCGGCGCGCCTGCTCGCGCAGACGCAGGTCCAGCGCCGAGCGCGACAGCACCAGCGCATCGTTCAGGCCCTGCTTGATCTCGACCCGAAACCAGCTATCGATGCCGCGGTTGATGAAGTCCAGCGAGAACAGGTACACGATCAGCAGCGGCGCGATCACCAGGCCACCGAACATCAGGACCGTGCGAACCGTCAGGCGGGATCCGGGCGCGTGATCGCGATAGTCGCGATACAGCTGCCACAGCTTGCGCGTCAGCAGCACCATCAGGGCCACCACGCCCAGGATCGTGAGCAGCAATATCCAGGGTTGCCAGCGCGAGAACAGCGCTGAATTCTCCACACTTCCTGCGAGCAGCATCAGCGCGGCGAGGCCGGCGGCAAAGGCAACTGCCGTCAGCCCGCGCACGCCGAACAGTCTCAGAGCGTGAGTGTCCATATGTACCAGTCGCTGTTGCGATGCCAGTCATCGCTCCAGAACATCAGTGCACGCATCGTGTCCGACAATCGGCCGCGGCGCACGCCCGCCCGCACCGCCACCTGCCATGGTCCCTCGCCGCGCAGCTGCGATTCCACGAGGATGGGCAAATTCTCCACCCGTCCGATCCGATCGAGCGCCTCCTCCAATGTCGGGAAGCTCTCCTGCTCGACACCCTGCTCATCGCGCAGCACGTAGCGGTCGGTCACGGCGTGATAGGTCAGCTCGCGCCGCAGCGTCATCTCCAGCACGCCCGCGTTCCACCACAGGCGCCGATGGCGCGTCACATTGCACTCCAGGTCGAATGCCAGCGTGACTCCGTCCTGCAGTGCGCTGCGAATGCGTTCGTTAATCGGGTACTGTACATGCACGTTCAGCTGCATGACGCCGCGTTCGATGACGACGAAGGCGGAGCGGATCTGGAAATCCCCATCGAGCGGACCGGCCGCGGCCCAGAGTCGGGGAGCAGCCAGCCAGCAGGACAGCGCCAGGGCGGCTGCCAGAACGATGGAAATCTTGCGCATTATTTTAGAGTCAGCCCGTCACTGTTGCGCTTAAGTCACCGTCAAGCAAGCATAATAGAAGCCATCGGTCAGCGCTTCATCGCCTGGAAGCAACTGCACCCCTGCGCGCCCCGCAAGCCAGGGCGGCGCCCCCGCCGGCGTTCCTGTGCCGGTGAGGCTGGCCCGGGGATTAGCCGCGAGCGCGGCTTCGACCACCGCGTCGTTCTCCTCCGCCAGCAGCGAGCAGGTCGAATACAGCAGCCGTCCCCCTGGCCGCAGCAGCGACAGGCAACGCTCCAGCAGCCGCCGCTGCGTGGCAGCAAATCCCGGGATATCGCCAGGCCTGCGCAACAGCCGGATATCCGGATGACGGCGGATCACACCGGTACTCGAACAGGGCGCATCCAGCAGAATGCGATCGAAAGCGACGCCGTCCCACCATTCGAGCTCGGTGCGCAGGTCCGCCGCCACCAACCGGGCCTGTCGCCGAAGGCGCGAGAGATTCTGTGAGATCAACTCGAGTCGGCCCGCATCAATGTCGACCGCCGTGAGCTCGATGGGTTCCCCGGCAGCCTCCAGCAAAGCACCGGTCTTGCCGCCCGGGGCCGCGCAGGCATCCAGCACCCGCTGCCCCGGTTCGACCTGCAGCAGCACGGAGGCGAGCTGCGCCCCGGCGTCCTGGACCGATACCAGGCCCTCGGCGAATCCGGGCAGATCGCCGACCGACCGCGGTGCCTCGAGCACCAGCGCGGAAGCCACCCAGGGGACGGTCCGGGACGCAATGCCGTGCTGCCCCAGCCGTTCGAGGCAGGCCTCGCGCGTGGTCCGGGACAGATCGATGCGCAGCGTCATGGGCGGATGCGCATTGTCGGCCTGGACGATTTGCTGCCATTGCGACGGATATTGCTGCTGAAGGGCTTCGAGCAGCCACGCCGGGTGCGCCCAGGCGGCCGCGGCATCGCGGAATACGGCGGCCTGCAGCGATTCACGCTCGCGCAGGTACCGCCGCAGCAACGCATTGACCATGGACGCGGCCCGCGGCTGACGCAGCAGGCGCGCGGCGTCGACCGCGGAGGACACCGTGGCGGCGATGGGATTGCGCGAATGATCCAGCTGGTGCAGCGCTGCCACGAGCAGCGTGCGCAGCACCGGTGCCAGCGACTTGCCCTGCAGCAGCCGCACCGCCAGCGGCTCGAGCGACAGATACCAGCGAATGCTGCCGAGGGTCACGGCGCGCACGCTGGCGCGCAGTGCCGGACCGACCGGCACCTGCTCGATCGCATCGTCGGCGTTGCGGCCATCCACAGTGACGGCGCGCAGCGCCCGCGCCGCCGCGGCGAGCACCTCGGCCGCCGCACCGGAAGGAGCACTCAAGTGAAGCGCGCGCCGATGAGCGACTGGCCGCGAATGAACTCGCCCGCCGGCAGCGCGCGCCGTCCTTCCAGCTGCAGCCGCGTGATGGCGAGCGCGCCCTGACCGCAAAACACCTCGACGCCTTCCTCGGTGCCGGCGATCACGTCGCCCGGTACCGCGCCGACGGCTGCGCGCGGCCTGGTGGCATGTGCTTCCCAGACCCGCAGGCGCTGATCGCGCCAGATCGTCTCGGCCACCGGCCAGGGATTGAACGCCCGCACCTGGCGCTCGATGGCCTCGGCGCTCGCCATCCAGTCGATACGCGCCTCGCACTTGTCGATCTTGGGTGCGTAGGTCACGCCCTCCGACGGCTGTGGCTCGGCGTGCACACGACCGGCTTCGAGCGCATCCAGCGTTTCCAGCAGCAGCGCTGCACCGTGCCCGGCCAGTTGCGCCTGCAGTTGCGCGGCATCCATTCCAGCGGCGATCCCCACGCGGCGCTGTGCCAGCGTGGGGCCGGTATCGAGACCCCGGTCCAGCTGCATGATCGTCACGCCGGTCTCGGCATCGCCGGCCAGGATGGCGCGCTGTATGGGGGCCGCACCGCGCCAGCGCGGCAACAGCGAGGCATGGATGTTCAGACAGCCCAGCCGGGGGATCGTCAGGGCAGCCGGCGGCAGCAACAGCCCGTAGGCGACGACGATCAGAACATCGCTGGCCCACTGCACCAGCGCTGCGCGCTCCTCGACTGATTTGAGCTGCGGGGGCTGTGCGAGCGGCAGGCCCAGTTCGAGCGCGGCCTGCTTGACGGGACTCTTCTTAAGTTCGCGCCCGCGTCCGGCCGGACGATCGGGCTGGGTCAGTACGCCGACCAGCACATGGGATGAACCTGCCAGCGCGCGCAGGGCCGGTACCGCAAACTCCGGCGTACCGGCAAAGGCGACGCGCAGCATGGGTCATATGACGCGCGCAGAAATGCGCGTCGGCGCAATCGAGCCGCCCCCCGGGCGCTCCCGGCGTTCCTTTTCGAGTTTGCGCCGGATGCGCTCGCGCCTGAGGCTCGAGAGATAGTCGACGAACAGCTTGCCGGCGAGATGATCCATCTCATGCTGCACACAGACCGCCTCGACCCCTTCGAGGTCGCGCTCGAACACGGTGCCATCGACTGCCTGGGCGCGAACCCGCACGGAGGCGGCGCGCTCGACTTCCTCATAGATGTTCGGCACGGACAGGCAACCTTCCTCGGATACCTCGACCCCATCGCGCGAGAGAATTTCGGGATTGATGAAAACCTGCGGCTGGTTCTTCTCATGGCTTAAGTCCATGACCAGCAGCGCCTTGTGCACATTGACCTGGGTGGCGGCGAGGCCGATGCCGGGGGCGGCGTACATGGTTTCGAACATGTCCGCGACCAGTCGTTGCAGCGCATCATCGAAGGTGCGCACGGGCTCGGCCCGCGTCCTCAGGCGGGGATCCGGAAACTCGAGAATGGTCAATCGCGACATAGGGTAAGCTCAGGTTCTTAAACGTGGGGAAATGTGCCAATATTTCAAGGACCAGGGGCTTAAAGCTCCGGCGCGTGACCCAGTGCACAAACTGCGCAATGAGGGGTGTGCGATTGTGTGCCGGTGAGTTTATAACAGCCGGGCCCGACGCCCTACCCGGCCCGAAGAGGTAGCAGGGATGTTTTTTAAGCAAGATTTGAACGCCGGCCGCGTTACCCGCGGCTGTATCACCCTGTCCGCGTTCCTGGCGCTGGCCGCAAGCGGCTGTTCGCTCAGCTCGCACAGCGGGCGCGAGACCGACACCACGGCCTCAACCGCGGTACCGGTCGCGACCGATGGCGCCGATGCCGGCAACGGACCGCAGACCGACACCGAGGCTCTCGGGGACGTGGCTGCCGATTCGGACATGGCCTCTTCCGGTGCCACCACGGTCATGGCCGATGCCGGCCCCGAGTTGAAGTCCAGTGCGCCGAAAGACTATGTCGTGCGTCGCGGCGACACACTCTGGGGTATCGCCAACACCTTCCTGCGCGATCCCTGGACCTGGCCGGAAATCTGGTATGTGAATCCGAAGATCGCGAACCCGCACCGCATTTATCCGGGCGACACCATCCATCTGGCTCTCTCGAGCGATGGCCGCACCTCGCTGCAGCTGGTGCGTGGCGCCGCCGGGCTGCCCGGCAGCAAGCTCGAGCCGATGCTGCGCAGCCAGCCGCTCGACAGTGCCATTGCAACCATTCCCTATTCCGTCATCGCCGCCTTCCTCGATCGGCCGGGTGTGATCTCGAAGGATGAGGTAAAGCAGGCCCCCTATGTGCTGGCTCTGCGCGGCGAACACGATATCGCCGGCGAAGGCGATGAGCTCTATGTCAAGAAGCTCGATGCCCAGACCACGGGCGCGCGCTATGCGGTCATGCACGTGGAAGAACCGCTGGACGATCCCGAGGGCGATCGCAAGCTCGGCTATCTGGCCATCTACGCGGGCACCGCGCAGCTCACGCGGCCCGGGCAGATCGCCAAAGTGACGCTCACCGATTCCGCGCGCGAGACACTGCAGGGGGACGTGCTGGTCTCCGAAGACAACATGACCACATCTGACTTCAAACCGCATTCGCCGGCACGTCCGGTCGTGGGCAAGGTCATCGTGGTGGTGGCAGGATCGGATGTCGCCGGCCAGTACGATGTGGTGGCACTCAACCGCGGCTCCCGCGACGGGCTCGACCGCGGCAGCGTCCTGATTGCCGAGGAAACTGACGCCGCCACGAACGATGAGTGCGCGCACATCAAGGACTTCAGCACCTGCCTGCTGCACCCGAGCGTCAAGTTGCCGAGCGAGAACGCCGGTACGCTGCTGGTATTCAAAACTTACGAGCAGATGAGCTTCGCGCTGGTGCTGCACGACTCGGTGCCGATCCAGGGTCACGCGCGCGTCAGGAGCCCCTGACTTTCCGCAGCTGAATTTCTGCACAACCGCGGCCTGAACGCGGCGTTCCGCCGCTGCGCGGGCGCCGTATGCTGCCGCGCTCATGGATGCGGTGTCTTTGCAGTTGATTCTCGGGCGGGCGTCGGGCCTGCGTTACGGGCAGCTGCGTTCGGCGCTTGAAAGCATCTCATCGCGGCCTATCGACATCTTCGCCGTCGAGGCGCTGCTCGGAAAACGCAGCGACACACTGCAATCCCTGGGTCTCGGGCCTGCCGCAAGCGCCTGGTTGCAGGCGCCCGATGCGGCGACGCTCGCGGCGGATCGCTATTGGATCGCGCGCAATCGAATCCAATTGCTCGATGCTTTCGATCCGCGATATCCGCCGTTGCTGACGCATGTGCGCGACGCGCCCGCGTTGCTGTATGTGCGCGGCGATATCGAATCCTTAAGCCTGCCGCAGCTTGCCATCGTCGGGTCGCGCGCTGCCACGCTGCAGGCGCGTCTGACGGCGATGCAGTTTGCCGCAGAGCTGTCTCACCACGGACTGACAATCACCAGCGGCCTTGCGCTGGGCATCGACGCCGCCGGGCACGAGGGCGCGCTCCGCGCGGGTGGCCGAACCGTCGCGGTACTCGGCTCGGGGCTCGACAGAATCTATCCGGCGCAGCATGGGCTGCTGGCTGCCCGCATCGCGGCTCGCGGGGCCATCATCAGTGAGTTTCCGCGCGGAACCGTGCCGCTGCGCAACCATTTCCCGCAGCGCAATCGGCTGATGAGCGGCCTGAGCCTGGGCACCCTGGTGGTCGAGGCCGCCGACAAAAGCGGCTCGCTGATCACCGCACAGTTTGCGCTCGATCAGGGACGCGAAGTGTTTGCCATCCCCGGGTCCATCCACAATCCGCTCACACGCGGCTGCCATGCGCTCATCAGGTCCGGCGCCAAGCTGGTTGAAAGCACGCGCGATATTATTGAAGAGATCGCCAATTCCCTGCCCAAACAAGACGATATGTCACGCAATTCAAGCCCGAAGCGTGTCACACGGAGGCTCGCTACGTTGGACAAGGGGCACAAAATCCTGTTAGATGCCCTCGGGTTCGATCCGACCAGCGTTGACGCGCTGGTCGAGCGAACCGGTTTTCCCAGCGAATCCGTCGCGTCCATGTTGCTGATTCTTGAGCTGCAGGGCACGGTCGGATCAGAGGCAGGGGGACGCTACGTGCGATTGCCAGACGAGCGCCCCGGCTGACACCGACCGGCACTTTTACCGACTCAACGATGGACAACACGGTTTTCGACATTCTGATTTATGTTTTCGATCGCTACATGCTCGAAGAGCTGCCGGCGAGCTCCGAGCGTGAGTCGCTGGTTCGCGATCTGGAAAGCGCGGGTTTCGGCGGAGCCAACGTGGAGCGTGCGCTCGACTGGCTGGCCGATCTCGCAGAAGAGCGCGAACGCCCGCATTTCAGGGGTAATGGCGCTTTTCGCGTCTACGCACCCGAGGAGACCGCGCGGCTGGATGCGCAGTGCCGCGGCTTGCTTACATCGCTCGAGGCGGCCGGCATTCTGTCACCCAGCCAGCGCGAGATCGTCATCGACCGACTGCTCGCCCTGGACACCGAGGAGCTCGATCTGGAGCAGGTCAAATGGATCGTACTGATGGTGCTCTCGAGCCAGCCCGGAGAGGAGCTCGCCTACGCTCGCATGGAAGATCTGGTATTCGATGACGCGTATCGCGATCCGCATTAATCCTTCGATCTTTGGGTCGAAGCCAGCATCCGCGGCCTGTCCGCGGTTTTTCGTTTCTGGCTCCCTCACGCAGTAAAGCCATGGCTGACAACTTGGTTATCGTCGAATCGCCCGCCAAAGCCCGCACGATCAAGAAGTATCTGGGCCGGGGTTTCAACGTGTTGGCCTCCTATGGCCACGTACGGGACCTGGTGCCCAAGGAAGGGGCGGTCGATCCCGATAACGGCTTCGCCATGAACTACGCGCTCATAGAACGCAATGAGCGTCACGTCGAGGCGATATCCAAGGCGCTGCAGAAAGCCCAGTCGCTCTACCTGGCGACCGACCCCGATCGCGAGGGCGAAGCGATTGCCTGGCACCTCTACGAGATTCTCAAACAACGCGGCGAGCTGAAGAAAAAATCGGTGCATCGCGTGGTGTTCCACGAGATCACGCGCAATGCGATTCGTGCCGCGGTGGAAGCACCGCGCGAGCTCTCGCTCGATCTGGTCAACGCGCAGCAGGCGCGTCGCGCGCTCGACTACCTGGTCGGATTCAACCTGTCGCCGCTGCTCTGGAAGAAGGTGCGGCGCGGGCTGTCGGCCGGCCGCGTGCAGAGCCCCGCACTGCGCATGATCTGCGAGCGGGAAGAGGAGATCGCCGCCTTCGTGCCCCAGGAATACTGGAGCATCGATGCGCAGGGCGAGCACAGTGAGCAGACTTTTCCGCTCAAGCTCACCGAGTTTGGCGGCCGCAAGGTAGAGCAGTTCACGTTCACCGATGCGACCAGCGCGCGCGCAGCCGAACAGGCGCTGACTGCCGCGGCGGGCACGGCGGCGGCCCTGCAGGTGCTGACGGTGGATCGCAAACAGCGTCGCCGCAACCCGTCCCCGCCGTTCACGACCTCGACGCTGCAGCAGGAGGCCTCGCGCAAGCTCAGCTTCTCGGCCCAGCGCACGATGCGGCTGGCGCAGCAGCTCTACGAAGGCATCGACATCGGCGAGGGCAATGTCGGCCTGATCACTTACATGCGTACCGACTCGGTGTCGCTGGCTGCAGAGGCCGTCACGGAGATCCGCGAGGTCATCACGCGTCTGTACGGCGCGCAGGCGCTGTCCGAGGAAATTCGCGTCTACCGCACCAAGTCGAAGAACGCCCAGGAGGCGCACGAGGCCATCCGACCGACATCCGCGGCCATCGTGCCGGCGGACATCGAGCGCTACCTGGACGCCGATCAGTTCAAACTCTATTCATTGATCTGGAAGCGCGCGGTAGCCTGCCAGATGGCGCCGGCCGTGTTCGACACGGTAGCAGTCGACATGCTCGCAGGTCCCGACGGGCCCGAGCGCCATGTGCTGCGCGCCAATGGCTCCACGCTGGTCGCGCCCGGCTACATTGCCGTCTACCAGGAAGATGCCGACGACGCCAAGGTCGATGACGACAGCGATCATGTGCTGCCGCCGATGAAGGAGGGCGACACCGTGCGGCTGCGCGAAATCACGCCGCAGCAGCACTTCACCGAGCCGCCGCCGCGCTTCACCGAGGCCTCGCTGGTCAAGGCGCTGGAGGAATACGGCATCGGCCGTCCCTCGACCTACGCCTCGATCATTTCAACGCTGCGCGACCGCGAATACGCCGAAATCGAAAATCGCCGCTTCACGGCCACTGACATCGGCAAGATCGTCTGCCGCTTCCTGACCGAACATTTCCATCAGTACGTGGATTATGGATTCACGGCGGCCATGGAGGACGAGCTCGATGCCGTCTCGCGTGGCGAGGAGCCCTGGACCACGCCGCTGACCAAGTTCTGGAAGCCATTCATCGAGCAGGTCGAGGATGTCGAAAAGAACGTCTCGCGCGAACAGGTGGCCCAGGCGCGCGATCTGGGCCTGGATCCGGCGAGCGGCAAGCCCATGAGCGTGCGCATGGGGCGCTTTGGTCCCTTCGTGCAGATCGGCACCAAGGATGACGAGGAGAAGCCGCGCTTTGCCGGCCTTCGCCCGGGTCAGAAAATGGACGCCCTCACGCTCGAGCAGGCGCTCGACCTGTTCCAGCTGCCGCGCACCCTTGGCACCACCGCCGCCGGCGAGCCCATCATCGTCGCCATCGGACGCTTTGGTCCCTACATCAAGTACGGCGCCAAGTACGTGTCGCTCAAGGATGATCCGTACACCGTCTCGCTCGAGCGCGCGCTCGAGTGCATCCAGATCAAGGAAGAGGCCGACCGCAATCGCATCATCCAGGATTTCGGTGTTGACAATATCCAGGTGCTGAACGGCCGCTACGGTCCCTATATCAGCAATCGCGAAAAGAATGCGCGCGCTCCCAAGGAGCGCGATCCCAAGACGCTGACGCTGGAAGAGTGCCGCGCCCTGCTCGCCGCGGCGCCCGTGCGCCCGATGCGTGGCCGCGGCCGCTTCGGTGCGCGCAAAGGGGCACCGGCCAAGACGGCCGCTGCAACCGCCGCAGCCGCTGCGGCCACCGCAGTCGGTAAAGCGGCACCCGTTAAGGCTTCGACCACACCGAAGCCGCGCACTGCGGCGCGCAAGCCGCCCGCCGCCGCGGCCCCGACGGCGCTTGCCGCCCGCAGCACCGCGCCCGCCAAGGTCAAGAGCGGCAATGCCGCGCATCCCAAATCGGCGCATCGGCCGCCCAAACCCGCGGCCGCCAAACCGCAGGCCGCCAAGGGGCGTGCGAAGAGCGTCGCGAAGTCGCAGCGCGCGGTCGCCAAGGGATCCAAGAAGGCCGCCGGCGCGGCCTGAAGGTCGGTGCATTGAGCAAGGCCGTGTGGCCACGGCACGATGAAATATCGCCACAGCTTTCATGCCGGAAACTTCGCCGACGTTCACAAGCACGTGGCGCTGTGCGCATTGCTGCAGGCGCTGCAGCGCAAGGACAAGGGCTTCTTCTACCTCGATACGCATGCAGGCGCCGGCCGCTACGATCTGGCCGGCCGCGACACGCATCACGGCGCCGAGGCCAGGCACGGCATCACGGCGCTGCTGGCCGCCGCGCCGGAACTGCAGAGTCCCGAGCTGCAACAGTACTGCGAGGCGGTGTTCGCGCTGCGCCGCAGCGTCGAGTCGGACGCCGCCTGTCCGGGCTCACCCTGGCTGGCGGCGCAGCACTTGCGCGCGCAGGACCGTGGCCTGTGCTGCGAGCTGCTGCCGGCCGAGTGCCGTGCGCTCGAACGCACCCTCGGCGGTTTTCGGCGCATGCGGGTGGCCTGCCTGGACGGATTCGAACAGGCGCGCGCGGTGCTGCCACCGGCGGAACGGCGCTGCCTGGTGCTGATCGATCCGCCGTACGAAAACCCTGACGCCGAATTCGAGCGCTCACTGGCGATGATTCAGCTGATTCTCGAACGCCTGGCCAATGCAGTGGTCGCGCTTTGGTATCCCATCAAGGACGAGCGCACGCTGGTTCCGTGGTTGGCGCGGGCGGCGCGGGCGCTGAGCGCCCCGGCCTCGACCATCGAACTGTGGCTGTTTGCACGCGATTCGCGCGTCGGTCTGAATGGGTCGGGATTGCTGCTGGTGAATCCGCCGCATCACTTCACTGCGCGCGCGGAACTCTGGCAACAGGAGCTGCGTCGTGTACTCGATCCCGCGCAGCGCGGCGGCAGCTCCGTACACGCGCTCACGCGCGGGGGCTCAAGCGATGACACCGGCACCTGATCGCTATGCGGTGATCGGCCATCCGATCGATCACAGCCGCTCGCCGTGGATCCATGCGCGCTTCGCGCAGCAGACCGGGGAGCGCATCGTCTACAGCGCCATCGATGCGGCACCGGAGGATCTGGCCGAACGCGTACGCGATTTCTTCGCGCACGGCGGATCAGGACTCAACGTGACGGTCCCGCACAAACAGGCGGTGCTGCCGCTGTTACAGGAATTGAGCGATCGGGCGCGCATCGCGGGCGCGGTCAACCTGATCCTGCGCACCGATGATGGCCGACTGCGCGGCGACAACACCGACGGCTCAGGGTTGGTTCGCGACCTCACGCACAATCTGGGCGTGCCAATTGCGGCGCAGCGCCTGCTGTTACTCGGCGCCGGCGGTGCCGCACGCGGGATCATTGCCCCGCTGCTGACGCTGCATCCGGCAGAACTGATCATTGCCAACCGTTCCGCGGCGCGCGCCAATGAGCTGGCGCGCGAGTTCACGCGCTTCGGTGCCGTGCGCGGCGCGACCTATGCCGAACTTCGCCGACAGCACTTTGCGCTCATCATCAACGCGACCTCGGCCGGACTGCGCCAGGAAGTTCCGCCGCTGCCGGTTGCGGTGTTCGACGCCGCGACGGTTTGCTACGACCTGGCTTACGCCCGCGACACTACCCGCTTCGTACAATGGGCGCGCGAGCAGGGTGTGGCCCGCAGCATTGCCGGCGCGGGCATGCTGGTCGAGCAGGCGGCCGAATCCTTCCTGCTCTGGCGCGGCGTGCGGCCCGATACCACCGCAGTGCTGGCGGATCTGCTGGCGCAATAGACGCGTCGGGGTTCAGCGCCGGTTCATCCTCTCAGCGCCAGCATGGATCAGGCTCGGAGACAGCGATGGGGGACATTGACATAAGCGGTCGTGTTCGACGGATGCTTTGTGCGGTAGCGCTGGCAGCGGCGCTGACCGCCGGCATGAGCGTGCCGGTCACGGCCCAGCAAATGCCGACGGATGATGCCAGCGCCCAGGATGCTGACGCGCTCATGGATCCACCGCAGCGCGCGGGCCGCCTCAGCTATCTTGCGGGCTCCGTATCGCTGCAGCCGGCGGGTGTCGATGATTGGAATGCGGCGCCGCTCAACCAGCCGCTGACGGCAGGCGATGCGCTTTGGAGCGACACCGGCTCGCGCGCGGAAATGGATCTGGGTCCCGCGGTGGTGCGCATTGATGCGCGCAGCAGCGTGGCACTGCTCGATCTTAGCGATCGCGCGATCCAGCTGCGACTCGATACCGGTTCGATCGATATCACGGTCAACGATGCCTCGGGCGCGGACGCCTTCGAAGTCGACGCGCCCAACGCCGCTGTGTTGCTGCTGCGGGCAGGCGAATACCGTCTGACCGTCGACAATGCCGGCAACACCGGCGTCGCGGTACGCAGCGGACAGGCGACCGTGCAGAGCGGCGATCAACAGAACATGAATCTCGCGACTGGGCAGCGCGGCTTCTTTGGGTTGAACGGCTCCTACGCAGTAACGCAGGCTGGAGCGCCCGATGATTTCGATCGCTGGGCGCAGCAGCGCCAGGCGCACTGGATGGACGATCAAGCCGTGGCGCAATACGTCTCCAGCGACGTGGTCGGCTACGAGGATCTCAACGACTACGGGCAGTGGCAGCAGGAGCCCGACTATGGGGCCGTCTGGTTCCCGACGCAGGTGGCCGATGACTGGGCGCCCTACACCACGGGCCATTGGGCCTGGGTCGCGCCCTGGGGCTGGAGCTGGGTGGACGAGGCGCCGTGGGGGTTTGCCCCGTTCCATTACGGCCGCTGGGGTCACGTGGGCCGGCGATGGTGCTGGATCCCCTCGCCACGGCATCGGCACGCGGTGTATGCCCCGGCGCTGGTCGCCTGGGTGGGCGGACCGGCCGCGGGCGGCGCCATGGCCCTGGGCGGCGGCACGGCGGTGGGCTGGGTGCCGCTGGGCCCAGGAGAGGCCTATGTGCCCGCCTCGCGGGTCACGCGACGCTATTTCCAGGACATCAACGGCAGCAACTCGGTGCAGAATCGTTACGTCAATCGCGACGTGCCCGGCGCGCTGACCGTTGTGCCGCAGAGCAATTTCACTGCCGCGCAGCCGGTCGGGCGGCATCGGATCGCGCCGCCGCCGCAGTTTCAATCGGCGAATTTTTCGGCGCGCGCCCCGGGGATTGCACCCGAGCGCGCCAGCGTCATCGGTGCGCTGTCACTGAACCACGTGCGCACCCCGCCCGCGGCTGCGATCGATCGCCCCGTGATCACGCATCGGCCACCGCCGCCGGCGCCACCGAGTTTCGAACGGCAGGCACCCGCGATTGCCGCCAACGGCGGCCTGCCGCTCGACACGGCGCAACTGCGGGCGCTGCGCGGCCCTCCGGCGACCCGATTGACGCCCACGACATTCCCGACGCAGCAGGCGACGCCCGCGCCCGGGGCGACCTTGTATCGCGGCATCCCGGAGCGCTCGCCGGTGTTTCAGGCCGCGCCGCAAGCGACGACGACCAACGTGTTTCAGCAGCGCGATCGCGAGATACAGGAACAGCGCCGCGCGCAGCAGCAGGAACAGGCGGCGCAGGAGAGGCAGATTCAGCAGCGGCAGAGACAGGATCGCGTTCAGCAGGGTCAGCAGCTTGCGCCAGCGCAGCCCGCGCCAGCGCCAGCGCAACAGCTCTCCCCGCCGCAGGCGGCGCAACCCCAGGTCGCGCCGCCACCACGGCCGCGCACCGATATCCGCCGCGCGCCCCCTCAGTCCATTACACCCGCCGAACAGCGCTGAGCGGCAAATCCGTCGCGGCGATCCTGCCTACCGCCGCGGCGCATGCGGCATTATGGGAGCCATGGTCGATGGCAATCCTGATCCGCGGGTTCTGTTTGCGGCCGAACGTACGCTGCTGGCCTGGCAACGCAGCAGTCTGGCACTGATGGGATTCGGGTTTGTAATCGAGCGCTTCAGCCTGTTTCTGTCCGCTCTGCGCCACGAGCCGGAGGGTCCAGGCCGGCATTTATTCTCATTGCTGGTGGGTGTAGCGCTGATATTGATCGGCGCCGCACTCGCACTTATCTCAAGTGTCGGCTATCGAAACTTCATCAAGACCTTGCCGAGTCAGGATGTCTCTTCGGGCTTCCTGATCAATCTCGGTCCTATAACCAATGTGGTCATCGCCGCGGCGGGGCTGATATTGGCAGCCTACCTGCTGGTCGGGAATCTCTGACGCGGATCTGATCAGTGGCGCGGATCGATCCAGCCATCGTCACCCTCGAGCAGGCGCGTGGCCTCGCGCGGACCCCAGGTACCGCAGGGATAGTCATAGACGGGGGTGATGTCTCCGAGCACCGGATCGACGACTGCCCATTGCGCTTCGATGGCATCCTGGCGGCCGAACAGCCCCAGATCGCCGCGCATCGCATCGCCCAGCAGGCGCTCGTAGGGCGTCATCGCATCGCCGGGCTGGCGCGTGACCACGAGTTCGACGTCTTCGCCGGCCATGCGCTCACCGGCCACCTTGACGCGCATTCCCAGTGCGATGACGACGTCGGGACTCAGGCGCAGCCGCAGATGGCTCGAGAGACTGGGCACCAGTTCACCGAAAACTTCGCGCGGCGGGCGGCGAAATTCGACCACCACCTCGGTCGAGGTGACGGGCATGCACTTGCCGGCGCGAATGTAGAACGGCACATCGGCCCAGCGCCAGCTGTCCACAAAGAGCCGTACCGCGGCATAGGTCTCAACCGTGGAGTTCTCCGCGACGCCCTCGGCGCTGCGGTAGCCGTGGTACTGACCGCGCACGATGCTCTGCGCATCCAGCGGGCGGATGGCGCGCAGCACGCGCGATTTTTCATCGCGCAGTGCCGACGGAGCGCTTTGCAACGGCGCATCCATGATCACGCTGCTCAAGACCTGCAGCAGGTGGTTCTGGATCACGTCGCGAATCGCGCCGGCCTCCTCGTAGAAGGCGCCCCGGCCGAGAACATCGAAGTCCTCGGCCATCGTGATCTGCAGGCTGCGAATATGGGTACGGTTCCATATCGGCTCGAGAAAGGCGTTGCTGAAGCGTGTGTAGAGAATGTTCTGCACCGGCTCCTTGCCGAGGTAGTGATCGATGCGAAAGATCGATTCCTCGGGAAAGTGCTGATGCAGGATGTCGTTGAGCTCACGGGCGGATTTGAGGTCGCGACCAAACGGCTTCTCGACCACCACGCGCGCGTTCTCGACGCAGCCGGCCTTGGCCAGGCCGCCGATCACGGTCTCAAACACGCTCGGCGGGATGGCGAGGTAGTGCAGCGGGGCGGTGGCGCCGCCTAAGGCCTCGTGCAGCTTGATAAAGGTTGATTCTTCACGGTAGTCGCCATCGACATACTTGAGCAGCGCGGCCAATTTGGCGAATGCCTTCTCGTCGTAGCTGCCGTGCTCCTTGATCGAGGCGCGGGCGCGTTCGATCAGCTTGTCCAGTCCCCAGCCTGAGCGGCCGACGCCGACGATGGGCACTTCCATGTGTCCGCGTCGAACCAGCGCCTGCAGCGCCGGAAAGATCTGTTTGTAGGCGAGATCCCCGGTGGCGCCGAAGAACACGAACGCATCCGACGTGCGCGGCTCTGCCACGGGACTCAGCCGCCGCTCGTGGCGGCCTTCTCATGGTGCCCACCGAAGCCGAGCCGCATGGCCGAAAGCACGCGATTGGAGAAATCGGCTTCGCCGCGAGAACTGAAGCGGGCAAACAGCGATGCGGCGAGCACCGGCACCGGCACGCCGACCTCGATGGCCGCCTCCACGGTCCAGCGCCCCTCGCCCGAATCGGCGACCCGGCCGGCAAAACCATCGAGGGTGGCGTTGCTCGAGAGCTGCCCGGCCAACAGATCCAGCAACCAGGAGCTCACCACGCTGCCGTGACGCCAGAGCTCGGCGATCTCATCGAGCTTGAAGTCGAAGCCGTGGGTCTGCTCCCGGGTGGGCGCGGTCTCGGCATCGACCACCTTGTCACCCGAGTCGGCCCCGATCTTGTGCAGGATATTGAAGCCCTCGGCAAAGGCCTGCATGAGGCCATACTCGATGCCGTTGTGTACCATTTTGACGAAATGGCCGGCACCGACCGGCCCGACATGAAGGTACCCCCGCTCGGCGGTCTTGCCACCGGTCTTGCCATCCGATGCCAGCGCCGCAAATATGGGTTCCAGCTGCCGGACGGCTTCGTCCTCGCCGCCGAACATCAGGCAGTAACCGCGTTCGAGACCAAACACGCCACCACTGGTGCCGGCATCGAGATAATGGACGCCCTTGGGCTTGAGCTGCTTGGCGCGCCGGATGTCGTCCTGCCAATTGGAATTGCCGCCATCGATGACGATGTCGCCGGCGTGCAGGCCCGGCTCCAGCTTCGCCAGCAGCGAATCGACCGCGCCAGCCGGAATCATGACCCAGACGATCCTGGGCGAGGGCAGCTTGGCGAGCATATCGGCCGGGGATGTGGCCGCAACCGCCCCCACATCGGCCAGGGCCTGCGCCGAAGCGGGTTTGTTATCCAGCACCACGCAGGTGTGGCCGCACTTGGCCAGCCGACGCACCATATTCGAGCCCATGCGGCCGAGGCCGATCATTCCGATTTTCACGTGTGCTCCAGCGCGAACCGCAGGCTCGCCATACGATGACGGGAAGCGGATCAGAGCACAAATCGCGTCGGGGGGGAATCAGGCGGCCGCTTGGGCCTCGTCGAGCGTGACGCGATTGCGGCCGCCGGCTTTGGATTGATAGAGCGCGCGATCGGCCCGCAACATCAGCGACTCGAACGGCTCACCCTCACGTGAGCAGGCGATGCCGATCGAAACCGTGACCCCGCCGATGCTCTCGCTGCCTTCCGAGCGGCGGATCCGGCCACGCTCGACCGCGGCCCGCACCTGCTCGGCGATGGCCAGCGCCACTTCACCGGCGGTGTTGAGCAGCACGGCAGAGAACTCCTCGCCGCCGATGCGGGCGGTGGGTCCGCGCGTACCTGCGCAGGTGTGCAGCGCACGGGCCACCGCGATGATGACCTTATCGCCGAGCATATGCCCATGCGCATCGTTGATGGCCTTGAACTGATCGATGTCGACGATCATCAGGCTGCTCTCGCCGCACGGACCGGCCGAAACACGCTGCAACTGCTGGTCAAAGCCGCGACGATTCAGCAGCCCGGTGAGCGGGTCACGCGAGGCGAGGCCCTGCGCAACCGCAAGCTCGGCGCGAAGCTGCTCGACTTCCTGGGCGTTCTTGCGCAGGTGATCATAGAAAGTCTCGGTGCTGGTGCGCACGCGCGAGGTGTCGAGGATCAGCGATTGCACCACTTCATCGAGCTGCTCCTGGCCGATCTCGGTCTGCAGCTTGCGGTGATAGCCATCGAGTTCGTCACCGTACAGGCGCACATTCTTGCCTGCCACGGTCGCCGCACCGTCGACCTCCTCGACCAGGCGTGCGATCTGCGCGCTCACATGGGCCGAGGCCTGCGCGTCGCGGGGGGCAATGTGCGTCTCGTACAGCGCAATGATGTCGGCGTCGGTGAGGCTGTTGCGCTCGGCTAGGTAGGCGTCGAGCGCGGTCTTGAGCTTGGGATTGAGGCCGGCGTGATACTCGTACCAAACGGCATAGCTCATGGGATGAAAGCCGGCCGTGTGCCGCGCCATCTGAGGCACGATCATCCTTAATAGCTCGGCCGTTTGATCGCGACTCTCTTTGTATCGCATTGCGCGGCTAATTCCTGAGAGCCGTCAAAGACAGCGCCTCCCTGCTGCCTCGATTATCCACATAACGGCGCTCCCGTGATAGTGACGCGCCGCGCAAATCAGTCAAATGACGTACCCGTGGCTTCGAACAACCGGTATTGCCAATAGCGCAGTTGCGAGGCATCCGCATAGACGTCGGCATCGGTGGTGTATTCGGTCCCTGTCGAGGCGCGGTTGTACCAGAGTGCATCGAACCAGCCAAGGGCATCGGAGGCTGCCGGTGCGTTCGGCGGCACCTCGACCACGGCTGCCGCGGCAAGATTAAAGTCGCCGAGGTCGATACGGCTGAGGGTCGAGGTCCCGACCATGAGCCAGGCTCTTGTCGCGTTCTGAATCAGCACAAACCCGGGGCTGAATCGTTCCCCATGCGTGCGGTACCAGCGCACCCGGATGGCGCCGTCGCTGGTCGAGATCAGCTCGGAGGCGACCTGGCGGTTCGGGATGCCCGAATGATCGTAACCGTAGCCGTCCTTGTTCGGATCAAGCAGCAGACGCACATTGACCCCGCGACGAGCGGCATCCAGCAACGCACGCACCAGTTCGCGCTGCGAGAAAAACATCGCCGCAATCGCAATGTGATCGCCGCGTTCCGCCGCATCGATGCGGGCCACCAGCGAGGAACCGATGGCGCCCTCGGTAAGGACGCGCGCGCGCGCCGTATCGCCGCCCTCGGGCATTACCAGCCGGCGTTGCGGCTCCAGCAGTCGCTGGGCACGCGCCTGCATGGCGCCGCCATCGCTCCAGCCGGAGAACTGCGCCAGCACGAATTCTGATTCGATGAGCGGCTCGAGCGCGGCGCCCGAGAGCTTCAGCGCGGTGGCCGAGTGAATCCCGGCTTCGGCATGCAACGGACGCGAGAACACCAGCGCATCCAGGCCTGCGGCCCCGTCATCGGCAATCAGCACCTGGCGGTGGCTGCGCTGATACGCGCGCAATTCGCCCCACAGCTGCATCGATACGGTGGGGGGACCGACTTCCAGTGGATTGGGCCAGTCCGGGGAAGAGGATGCGCGGCTCCACCAGCGGCAACACAGGTCCCAGAACGAGCGGAACACCGGATCCGGTGCGCGCAGCCGGGCCACATCGACCGGCAACACTTCCACACCTGAAATCTCGGTGCGTTCGAGCAGCCGCTGTGCGCCATCCATCTCCAGCGTCGAAGGGTCGGTCAAAATGAGAATGGCCAGGTCAGGGTGTTGCGACTTCGCACGCAACAGCGTGTCGACCAGCGCTGCCGCAA